>Ga0181406_1000888_pt1 | contig 11150 bp, 15 predicted proteins | sample 29SPOviralmetaG_FD_130135 | JGI IMG/M metagenome (GOLD analysis project Ga0181406, IMG submission 130135) | Marine viral communities from the oligotrophic San Pedro Time Series (SPOT) site, San Pedro Channel, CA, USA - 29 SPOT_SRF_2011-12-20 | ecosystem: Environmental > Aquatic > Marine > Strait... | reverse complement strand
GAGAAATGCCCAGTAGGAGATCAAGAAAATCAAAAATTAATGACGGTAAAAAGAATCTCAAAAGAAGGGTTTGAAGAAGAATTAATTGAAGATGTCTTATTTGTTCCAATGTTAGAAGGAGTGGATTAAATCCACCCCTTCATCCCCAATAAAATCTATTAAATAAATCTTGAGCAACTTCCTTTTTCAAAATAAGCTGCAAGTTTTAAATTATCTAAATCTTGAATAAATTCTTTCTGGATATCACAACTTCTCGGGTCTTTAATAGAGTTGTATTTTGAAAATTGAAGATAATCCGCATAAATACCAACCAAGGTTAATGACTTAATTTCCTTAGAAAGTGTTTTATCTATAAAAACAGTATTAGGCTGATCGGTCCTGAAACATGCTGCCATTTTTCCTTCACACATTATTCTTAATCTTCTCTGATCAAGTTCTTTGACCTTAGGAGCATCAATAGATGAAATATTTGATAATTTTTGAGTATTTTCAAATAGATCAAGGTGATCGTTAGAGGATACAATCCCTGCAACAAACATCAATAATAGTAAAAATCTTCCCATAGTGTTCCTAATTAGTGACCATATTATGGCATTTATGTGACAGAAACTAGAAAAACTTAATTTTTTTTAATAATTTTTTACTATAACTAATCTAATTCTAAATAACTTAATTTATCTTCTCTTTTTTCCCATTCTTTGTAATCGGTCATAGGATCTTTAGCCTCGGTGATATTGGGCCAGATTTTCGAATATTTATCATTGATTTCAATGAAATCTAATTGATCTGTAGGGACTTCATCTTCGGCAAATATGGCATCAACAGGACATTCTGGTTCGCATAAACCGCAATCGATACATTCTTCTGGATCAATAACGAGAATATTTTTTCCTTCATAAAAACAATCTACAGGGCAAACCTGTACACAAGTTGTATGCTTACAATTTATACAGTCTTTGCCGACAACGAAAGTCATAAATCATTATAATTTGTTTCATGGATGACAACCTAGGTAAAAATGCCCAAGAACTTGGAAAAATTCTATTAAAGAATCAATTATTTATATCATTTGCAGAGTCATGTACTGGAGGGCTTTTGGGCTCTAGCTTGATATCAGTTCCTGGAAGTTCAAAGTGGGTAAGCCAAGGGTTTGTTACTTATTCAAATATCGCAAAAATTAAATTTCTCGAAGTGAATAAGCAAACACTTAAGGATTTTGGAGCAGTTGATACAAAAGTGACAGATGAAATGGTAAAGGGAGTCCTTAAATATGATCTTGCTGATGTTGCAATAGCTATAAGTGGAGTTGCAGGACCAACAGGTGGATCTAAGTCTAAGCCTGTAGGAACCGTTTGTATCAGTATAGGGAATAACAACGAAATATTTTCTAAACAACACTTCTTTGAAGGGGATAGAAATCAAGTAAGAGCTCAGTCAGTAGAAACAGCAATAATTGACGCAATAAATTTTATAAAAAACATTGATTAATTTTATAAAGTATTATTAAATACTGTATAAATATACAGGTGTACTTATGGCTAAATCTTCAAAAGAATCTCAACCAAAAGATAAAGAAAAATCTCTTCAGTCCGCTCTTAGTCAAATTGAAACTCAATTTGGCCCTGGAACAATGATGAGGATGGGAGATAAAGAGATACAAAATATACCTTCTATTTCAACCGGTTCATTAGGTCTTGATGTTGCTCTCGGAATAGGTGGAGTCCCAAAAGGAAGAGTAGTAGAAATTTTTGGGCCTGAGTCGTCTGGGAAAACAACTTTGACCCTTCAAATTATTGCTGAGTGCCAAAAAGCAGGCGGAACCGCTGCGTTCATTGATGCTGAACATGCATTAGACCCTTCTTATGCTGAAAAGATTGGAGTAAATGTTGATGACTTACTTTTATCTCAGCCTGATACTGGAGAGCAAGCTCTGGAAGTGGCAGATATTATGGTTAAGTCAGAAAGCATAGATGTACTAGTAATAGATTCTGTTGCAGCTCTTGTCCCAAGAGCGGAAATTGAAGGAGATATGGGTGATCATCACGTTGGCTTGCAAGCAAGGTTAATGTCTCAGGCTTTGAGAAAAATAACTGGAAGCATACAAAAATCAAACACTTTGGTTATTTTTATTAACCAAATCAGAATGAAAATTGGCGTTATGTTTGGAAATCCAGAAACAACATCTGGAGGAAATGCCCTTAAGTTTTATTCTTCTGTGAGATTGGATATAAGAAGAATAGGAACTGTTAAAGATGGAGATGAAGTAACGGGAAATGAAACACGAGTTAAAGTAGTAAAAAATAAAGTTTCACCTCCATTTAAACAAGCTGAGTTCCAAATTATCTATAATAAAGGGATTAATAGAACAGGCGAGCTTGTCGACATGGCCGCAGATAAGAAAATAATTGAAAAGGCCGGCGCTTGGTACTCCTATGAAGGAGAAAAGATTGGCCAAGGTAAATCAAACGCCTGTGAATTCTTAGATGCCAATCAAAAGATTTCTCAAGAAATTGAAAAAAAACTATTTGAAGCCATTAAGGCTTCAGCTTAATTAGAATATCTTTTTTATTTTCTTTGAGGGAAGCTCCTTCAGATCTAATCTTTAGTTCAAGAAGTTTTTCTTTCTGGTTTTTTTCACTAATTATTAATTGAAAAGGAATACCAGTTAAATCTGCATCCTTGAATTTCTTGCCCGGAGATTCTTTTCTGTCATCTATTATCGAATCTATCCCTATTTTTGTTAGGTCGTTTTGAAGAGATTCAGCTTCTGTGAGAAGATTTTTATCATCACCAATGATAATTATTATTGCTTCAAATGGCGCAATTGATCTTGGAAAGATTATTCCATCCTGATCATAATTTTGTTCAATTGAAGCAGCAATAATTCTTGTTATGCCTATTCCGTAACATCCCATCAAAGGATTTATATTTCCTTCTTTAGTTTGAATAGAAAGAGATAATGACTTGCTATATTTATCACCTAATTGAAATATATGACCAACTTCAATTCCTCTTTTAATCGAATACTTTTTTCCATCCTTCTTACTAAGTTGATCAATTATTTCTTTATCTGATTTCTCTCCAAATAATTCTAGATTACTAGCGAATAATTCATCTTCGCTAAAAATTATTTTATCTTCTCCTGAGTCAGCTAATACATGAAATTCTTCTGATGTAGATCCGCCAATTGCTCCAGAATCGGCAGAAACTATTCTGTAATCAAATCCTATTTTATTGAATATTTTTTGATATGCTTCTCTCATCAAATGATAACTTTCTTTCATGCCTTTTTCATCAATATCAAATGAATAGGCATCTTTCATAAGAAACTCACGAGATCGCATTACTCCAAATCTTGGTCTAATTTCATCTCTGAACTTTGTTTGAATCTGGTAATAATTAGCAGGAAGATCTTTTGGACTGTTCAACGTCTTTCTTGCAATATCTGTAATTATTTCTTCATGCGTTGGTCCCAAAACGAAATTTCTATCATTTCTATCTACAAATCTAAGTAATTCTGGACCATATTCTGTCAATCTTTTGGATTCTTCCCATAAATCAGAGGGTTGAACCATGGGCATTAGTATTTCTTGAGCTCCTGCTTCATCCATACTTGTTCTAACTATGTTTTCTACCTTTTTGAGTGATCTTAATCCCAAGGGCAGCCAAGTATAGATCCCTGAAGCATTTAACTTGATCATTGAAGATCTGAGCATGAGTTTATGACTTATTAACTCAGCATCAGATGGTGAGTCTTTTAACGTTTTATAGTGATAAGAGCTAGTTTTCATTTAAAATAATAACTATACCTTCAATAGATAAAAAAAATGCCAATTTATGAGTTTCAATGCACTAAGTGCAACAAAAAATTTGAAAAGATTTTGCCTATTTCTTCAAAGGAAATAGTGTACTGCGATTGTTCAAAAGATTCAGAAGCAAAAAAAGTAATTTCAGCGCCATCATTCAGATTAAGTGGTAAAGGTTGGTATGAAACTGATTTTAAGACAGGTTCTAAGAAAAACCTTGTACAATCTGAGTCTAAGGAAAAAAAGGCTAAACCTGCAAAAAAAGAAGCTACAAAAAAATCAAAAAAGGTCGATTAGTACATGAAATATTCTAGCTGCGGTCATGTGAATGTTGCCAACGTTGAAGAGCCAACAAGACTTAGGGGTTGGATTGATAGCGTAAGAGATCATGGTGGCGTAATTTTTATAGATTTAAGAGATGAAACAGGGATAACTCAGGTAGTTGTAGAGCCTGAAAATAAAGAATTTTTCTCTTTGGCAGAAAGATGTAGATCAGAATTTGTTTTATCTGTGGAAGGAAAAATTAGAAGAAGACCTGACGGAACTATTAATAAACAAATATCTACAGGAGAGGTTGAATTATTAGTTTCATCACTTGAAATTTTATCAGAATCAGATCCTCTCCCTTTCCAGCTAGATGACTATTCTTCAGCAGGAGAGGAGGTAAGATTAAAATATAGATTTTTAGATCTTAGAAGGTCTGAAATGCAAAATAACATCAGAGCAAGATCAAAAGTTTCGTCTTCTATAAGAGAGTTCATGGACAAAGAAGGGTTTTTGGATATCGAAACTCCAATGATGACTAAAGCAACTCCAGAAGGAGCTAGAGATTTTCTTGTTCCAAGTAGAATTTCACGCGGTAGCTTCTACGCCTTGCCACAGTCACCTCAATTATTTAAGCAACTTTTAATGGCATCTGGATTTGAAAAGTATTATCAAATTGCACGATGTTTTAGGGACGAAGATACACGGGCTGATAGACAACCTGAATTCACTCAGCTCGACATTGAAAAGGCATTTACCGATGAGGATGAGATTATCAATCTATCCGAAAAATTGATTAAGTTCGTTTTTACGAAGTTACTCGACATAAACCTGCATAAATTTCCAAAAATGACTTACTCAGAGGCTATAGAAAGATTTGGGAGCGATAAACCTGATCTAAGAATCAACCTTGAATTAAAAGAAGTAAAGGAAATCTTCCTAGATTCTAATTTTAAGGTCTTTTCTGGTCCTGCTAATGATCTAAATAGTCGAGTTGTGGCTCTAAAAATTTCTTCAGAACTTACAAGAAGTAAAATTGATTCTTATACAGAATTTGTTGGAAAGTTCGGAGCAAAAGGTTTGGCTTATATCAAGGTAAATGATTTATCAAAAGGAAACGATGGATTACAGTCGCCAATTTTAAAATTTTTATCTCAAAAAGAAATTGATTCTTTATTTAAATTACTTGATGTAACAGATGGAGATACTGTCTTCTTTGGAGCTGGACATAAAAAAATTGTTTCTGATTCGATGGGAGCATTAAGAAATCAAATAGCTGAAGATTTTGATTTAATTGAAGATTCTTGGAAACCGGTTTGGATAACAAACTGGCCTCTGTTTGAAGAATCTATTGGTGGAGATCTCTCTCCTGCCCATCACCCCTTTACTAGCTTCAAGGGTTCAATAGAAGATCTTGAGGCCGATCCTAGAGCAGTCGAAGCCAATGCATACGACCTTGTTATAAATGGGACTGAAGTTGGGGGTGGATCGATAAGAATTCACAAATCTTCTGAGCAGGCAAAAGTTTTGGAAGTGCTGGGTATTTCTGAAAACGAGGCACAAAATAAGTTCGGTTTTTTTCTTGATGCATTGAATTATGGATTTCCTCCCCATGGCGGTATAGCTTTTGGTTTAGATCGCCTAGTTATGCTCATGATGGGAGCAGATTCTATTAGATCAGTTATTCCCTTTCCAAAAACGCAGTCTGCTTTATGTTTGCTGACGGATGCTCCTGCTAGGGTAGATCCTCAACAGCTTGAAGAGCTAGGTATTTCACTAAACGACCCCGACGGAGAATAAGATGGCTGGTCATTCCAAGTGGGCAAATATTAAGCATAGAAAAGGTCGCCAAGATGAGAAAAAACAAAAAATTTTCTCCAAATTTATAAGAGAACTGACAGTTGCATCAAGGCTAGGAGGTCCAATTGCAACAGATAATCCCAGACTTAGGTTAGCTTTAGATAAAGCTCTGGGAGCCAACATGCCCAAGGATACTATTGATAGAGCTATTGCAAGGGGGGCTGGAAATTCAGAAGCTGATAATCTGGAAGAAATAAAATATGAAGGCTATGGTCCTAATGGTGTAGCGATATTAATTGATGCAATGACAGATAACAGGAATAGAACTGTTGCAGAGGTAAGACATGCTTTTACAAAAGCTGGCGGAAGCCTTGGAACGGATGGTTCGGTTGCATATCAATTTGAATCTAAGGGAATAATCTCCATTTCAGGTTTATCAGAAGATGATACTCTCGAACTCATCATTGACTATGATATTGAGGAAATTGAATCGCAAGGCGAGATTGTTACAGTGATTTGCAAACCTGGTAATTTTTTAAATATAAAAGAAATTTTGGAGCAGTCTAATGCAGGGATTGAAAATGCTGAGATTACTATGCTTCCATCTAATTCAGTAGAGTTAGGAGATGAAGATTCAGAAAAAGTCATCAGGCTAATTGATACTCTTGAGGACTTAGACGATGTTCAAAATGTTTATACAAATGCTGAACTAAGCGAGGCATCAGTAACATAGATGACTAATTCAAGAAATAAGGGCGCTTCTTTTGAAAGAGAAATTGCTAATGAATTAACTACAAGACTTGAATTAAAACATCAACTTAAAAGAATCCTTGAACAAACTAGGGAAAAACATCTACCTGATTTAATCCTAGGAAGATGGTACTTGGAATGCAAAAGGTATGGTTCTGGCAATGAGCCAATGGATTCTTGGTGGGAACAAGTAGTGTTAGCATCAGGGGGGGATAAAATTCCTGCTTTAATTTATAAATTTGATAGAAGGCCAATAAAGGTGAGAGTGCCATTGTCGATTTTAAATGAAAATTTTCATTTCAATGAAAATGTTACTTGTGATCTATCTTTTGAGGACTTTATTACATTGATAAAAATTGAATTTTCTGAAGATTTAGAAAATCACAACAACAAACTGAAAGACTTTCAGTATTAGTCAGATGCACAAGTTACCTCTTCGAATATATTATGAAGATACAGACGCACAAGGAATTGTTTATCATTCTAAATATCTAAATTTTTTTGAAAGAGCGCGCTCTGAGTGTTTGAGAGAAATTGGCTACCGACAAGAAGAATTATTGAAAGAAGACATTGCATTTGTCGTAAAGAAACAAGAAATTGAGTATTTTTCTCCGGCAAAACTTGACGATGAAATTGTAATAAAAACAATTTTATCCTCTTCAAAAAATGTGTCTTTTACTTTCACCCAATCGGCCAACCTTAAAAACGATGAGAAGCAAGTTCTTTGTAAAGGACAGGTTTACTGTGGTTGCATTTCTCTAAAAAGGAATGCGCCTGCTAAAATTCCAGAGGAATTAAGAGTTAAAATGAAATCTTTGGTGCAAAACAATGACTGATTATTTTTCAATTTATTCCTTAATTCTAAATGCGAGCATAGTTGTTCAATTAGTAATAGGAATTCTTCTGCTGGCCTCAATTGGCTCTTGGGTGATAATAGTAGAAAAGTGGATAGTCACAAATAATGCCTTAAAAGAATTTTTTCTCTTTGAACAATTTTTTTGGTCAGGTGAATCATTGAAAGATATTTATGATGACCTTAAAGCAAAAGAAGATCTTGCTGGAATAGAATCAATTTTTTATGAGATTTATGAAGACTCAATAGCTCAAGGTAGTCAGGAGCTACAAAAGGATGACTTAAATGCCAGATTTAAACGTGTGTCAAAAGTTTCTTTGATGCGACAAGAAGATCTTTTAGAATCAAGAATTTCATTCCTATCAACTATTGCCTCGGCAAGTCCTTATATTGGCTTATTTGGAACCGTCTGGGGAATAATGAATTCATTTAGAGGATTGGCTCAGACATCGCAGGCGACTCTTTCCGTTGTTGCTCCAGGAATATCAGAAGCCTTAATTGCCACGGCGCTGGGTTTATTTGCTGCTATTCCAGCTTTAATCGCCTACAACTTTTTTGTGAAAAGAATCAATACTATCTTGAATCGATACGAGAGTTTCATTGAAGAATTCCAAAATCTTTTGGCAAGGTAAATGAGAAAATCAGACAGAAGTCAAATCAATGAAATAAATGTGGTTCCTTATGTTGATGTGATGCTCGTTTTGCTAGTAGTTTTTATGGTAACTGCACCTTTGTTAGTTCAAGGAATAAAAATTGATTTACCTGAAACAACTGCATCTGTGCTAGTGGAGAGTGAATTAGAAGAACTTACTTTAACAATCAATAAGAAAGGGCAGTTTTTTATAGAATTTGAATCCTACAAAAATAAATCATTTTCCATTGATACCTTGAAACCTGTTTTGGAAGATATATTCAAGATTAATAACAATTTGAATGTTTATATTAGGGGAGATAAAGATGTCGAATATGACAATGTCTTAAAACTTCTAGCCGTTATTCAGAATCTTGATCCAATTTCAATAAATTTAATTTCCGATCCCGTTAACAATGATTAATTTAATAGCGGGGGTTTTTTGCTCTTTCTTTTTGCATGCATTTTTATTCAGCTTCTTTTTCAATATTAATTTCAATGATTATTCAGAAGAAAAGATCATCCAGCTGCCCGTTAATCTAATTTTTGAAGTAAAAATAGAGCCTAAAACAAAAAAATCTTCATCTAAAAATGTTAAAACCACTTCATCCTTTTTTTCAGAAGATGCCAAACCTAAAAATGATTTTGAATCTGATGTGAATTCTTTTTTTTCTAATCTTGAAAAAGATAGAGATAGAGTCGAACAAATATCTACTCAGTCAGAAGTCTTAAAAATAGCAGCTAAAATCAGAGCAGAGTATGAATTTTTGTGGCAAAAACCTAAAAATCTGCCTGAAGATTTATTTGTTAAAGTTCTCATCTCAATTGCTCCTTCTGGTGAGGTTGTTAACTACGAAATTCTGAATAAAAGTGGCAATGAGGTTTTCGATCGATCTATTAGGATAGCTCTTGATAGGATAAGCTCTTTTGATTTCATAAAAAATATTTCAAGAAATGATTTTGAGAACAATTTTAGAGAATTTAACTTACAATTTTCTTCTAATTAATATGAGTCTTAAAGTATTTTTTATTTCTATCTTTCTTTTTTCGCTATCTATTTTTTCAAATATAACTATTGAAATCAGCAGGGGAACAGAAGAGCCCCCGAGGATTGCCATTGTTCCTTTTCTTTATGATGATCAATCAATATCTTATCTATTAACCAATCAAATATCAGATAATTTATCTTTGTTTGGAGAGTTTGAAATAATTGGCAACAGCGATCTGATAGCCTTTCCATCATCTCCAGAAGATTTTTTTTACAACGATTGGAAAACTTTAGATATTGATTACGTTGTAGCAGGATTCATAAGCCTTGAGGAGGATACATCAAAATTTATTGTAAATTATTTTCTTTTTGACATAAGACAAGGAAGAAATCTTCTCAATGGAACTGCAAGATCATCACCAGATTCTCTTGTACTTTCATCTCATAAAATGAGTAATAGAATTTACAAGCAAATAACTGGAGTGGAAGGAATTTTTACAACAAAACTTATGTATATTCTCAATCCTGAAAAGGATAAGTATCAATTAAACATATGCGATATCAACGGCGACAACGAAATTACTTTGTTTGATTCGCCTGAACCGATAATGTCACCAGATTGGTCTCCTGATGGGAAAAAAATAAGCTATGTTTCATTTGAGAATGGTAATTCTGAAATTTTTATCCAAGATTTATCCTCAGGGAAAAGAAATTCATTAAGAAGGTATCCTGGAATCAACAGTGCTCCTGTTTGGTCTCCAAATGGAAATTATTTAGCTTTTGTTTCGTCTAGGAGCGGCAATCCTGATGTGTATTTATATGATTTAAAGACCGAAAAGATTTCTAGAATTACTGCGCATTACGGAATAGATACAGAACCATCGTTCTCTGCAAACGGTAGGAAACTTCTATTTACTTCCAATAGGTCAGGAACTCCTCAACTGTATGAGGTTAGCCTAATTACAAGAAAAATTTCTAGAATAACTTTTGATGGAAACTATAATGCTAGAGGAAGATATTTCCCAGATGGGAAGAACATTGTTTTTGTTCATAGATCTGAAGAAAAGTTTCATATTTCAATAAAACGTCTCGGAAAAAGTGGTTTAAAGATGCTTACTGAGACATCATTAGATGAATCTCCAAGTGTTTCTCCTAATAATAACTTCATTATTTATGCCACGAAAGACTCTGAAAACGGTTATTTAGCAGGAATTTCGCTTGATGGGCTGGCAAAGTTTAAAATACCTAGTAAAATTGGCGCTATTCGGGAACCTGTTTGGTCTCCTTTCTTGAACTAATTCAAGAATTTTGAGTCAGACATAATAGAACGTTTAATTAGATGAGGATAAAAATGGAACCAATAAGTATTTTTCTAATATCAATATTGGCATGTTTAGGTAGTGGTTGTGCTAATGATGTGGCTGACGATGTATCTGCATCTAGCTACGCTTCTGTTTCTGGTCAATCTGCTCAGATGGGACCAAAAATGGATGTAAATCTGCCTGATAAGGTTTATTTTGAGTTTGATAATTTTGACCTTGGTGATGATGCTATGGATACCTTGGAGCAGTACATTCGATTTGCTAAAAGAGCAAAGGCAATCAGATTAGAAGGGCATTGCGACGAGAGAGGTACAAGAGAATATAACCTAGCATTGGGTGAAAAAAGAGCTCAATCCGTTAAAGAATTTTTAATAGTCAACGGTATCTCATCTTCTAAGATTGATGTCGTTTCATACGGTGAAGAAAGACCAGATAGGCTTGGCTCTTCTGAATCGGCATATAAAGCTAACAGGAGAGTTGAGATATCTCTTTACTAGCTTTAAGTGATTAAAAGATCTCTTTTACTTTTATTTTTTTTAATAACCTCTTCGACTTGGGCTCAAGATTCTGAGTCGGAAAGGTTGTTATTAAATAAGATTAATTCCCTTGAAAAAGAAATTCAAACACTCTTAAGTCAGCTCGAAGAAATCAACTATAAATTAAATAGAATTGAAGATACGCAGCAACTCAGATATGTCGATTTAGATAAAAGAATCCATGAGTTAGAAGGTATTTT
>Ga0181406_1000886_pt1 | contig 11165 bp, 22 predicted proteins | sample 29SPOviralmetaG_FD_130135 | JGI IMG/M metagenome (GOLD analysis project Ga0181406, IMG submission 130135) | Marine viral communities from the oligotrophic San Pedro Time Series (SPOT) site, San Pedro Channel, CA, USA - 29 SPOT_SRF_2011-12-20 | ecosystem: Environmental > Aquatic > Marine > Strait... | reverse complement strand
CTCCTGTATTATAAACGATTTTAGGGTCGACATAAATACTTGATCTTAAATCAAACATTTTACCTGCCCCAATTGACATCCCATCCGTAGATAGCCCATCTGTTGATATGTAAGCAAAATATCCTTTTACAAAATATCTTGCATGGAAATCTATATCCATATCTGCTGTAGAATCAGCTTGGCTTACTGAAGCACCTACCATAAGGTTTTCCATTACACCATAGCCTATTGTTGGAGATACTGACCATTCAGTCCAAGCAACATTTGCAATGTCTCCTGTTCCAACGTACCAGTCTCCTGTCGTTTGTGCGTTAGCAGATGTTAATCCAAATGCTAATGCGATTGTTAATATTAATGTTCTTACCATAATAATTTTCTCCTTTTATTCTATTGGGACAATATTGTCCTTTTTACCTTAAAGGAGCTCTCTAGTTTATAATACGTACACACTGCGTATACGTTTCTTATTAATTTATTAATATAATAAAACTATTTCGTAAAACCTAATAAAACCTTAAAATTGTTTAGGGATTGGAATTGCTCTACGGCCTCCCTTTGTACGTAACTTTTCTAACTCGTTTGCGATTTCTATTTCAGCCATTATTTGCTGCATAAGGACTCCTTTGTCCTCAAAAACTCCTTCGAGTGACTTAAATTTATCGTAAGAATTAGGACCACCGGTTGAAGCATCTTGTGCTGTTTTTAGTGCGCCCTCAATTCTTGTAACGATTTCTTTTCTTAATGATGATCTACTCATTGTCCCAAATCCGACAATATGTATTTCCGGATCTACTGGGTCGAATTTTTCTGGGTCAAGTAGACCACCAAATTTATAAGACCTTTCTTTAAGGACAGATTCTACCTCTTCCTTAACTAAGTTCTTTATTCTATTTTTCAAATCTTGTTTATTCATAATTTAATTCCAGAATATCATTTTGCCTAAAATGCCTAATACTGCAATCCATACAGACCATAAACCAGCGCCGGCCTTCTTTCTAAAATCAGTATTACGATTAACTCTTGCAATTGCTCCTGAATCAGGATCTAACAATGTTTTCTTTATCATTGTAAGATCTGATTGCATCTTTAATTGACCTTCTTTCATATAATCAATTTCCTGTTTTACTAACTGGATCTCATTATATAATTCTGCATTAGTTAATCGTGGCATATTACGACCTTTTACTTTCTGTAACAGATGCTTTTCTATATTCTGTTACTAATTTTTTTAATTCACCAACTGCCTTTCTTGCTCTAGTTGCAGCTGCTTTATTTCCTTTATCTGTGAACTTTGAATGGTTCTCGCTGAACTCTGTCCAAAATTGTTCCATCTTTGCATATAACTCATGTGATGCCATAACATTTCTCCTATTTGATATAAATATACTATTACTAACTAAAATTAGAAAAAATATCTTCTGGTTGTTTCATTACTTTGAATTCAACCTTGAGAGCATGTTCTAATTGGTTTTCATTCATTACTTCAAGAGATTGAAAAATTAAATCTCCGTCCAAATAAACTTCTCCAATTTGAGTGTCATCATCTACAAAGTATTCTATATCTTTGCCTTCGAAGACCTCTCCTGATGATATGTTTTCTAATGTAATCATTTATAATAAATATGCTTTACACCAGAATTACAATGACCTACTTCTTACAAAAACAGGCCATAAAACAACATACTCCCATTGCTATACACGCTCCAAAGAATCCCATCTCATTTAATGGATCTGCAAAATCAATGTAATTAAGGATTTCACCGGTTCCGGTAATCCAGGCTAGATAAAGGCTTAAACAACCTCCTAAAAATAATGCGAAATTTTTCATATCTTTTCTTTTTATTTATATAATAAAGATAAGGAATATATTTCAATTAGGCAAAGCTTTTTGAAGCTTTTTTACTTCTTATATATACCTAGAACATTATCATTATATATACCTTTTTGATGATTCATATTGATAATTTCAATATCCGGAATATTTTGTTGAATATATTGAAGTCCGGTTTGTGACCGTTTATCTTTAGAATTAAGTTTTCCTTTTTCATTTTTATCCCAATCCCAAATATCTTCAATTATATATGTCCCATTATCATGTAAATGATTTATAAAATTATTAAATGTTTTTACTTGTGATTCTGGTTTATGATCTCCATCATCAATAATAATATGAAATTTCTGATCTTTAAGATTATTGAAAAATTTCTTTCTTTCATCATATCCTTTCGGACCAACTGAATCTACTTTATATAATTCTACATTATTGTAACCACGTACATTTCTTTCTACTTTAGCTTTAGTAATTCTTTTGTAACAATCTATTCCGTATATATTACTAGAATTAGTAAAATACTGAGACCATAGTTTAAGGCTCGATCCATCTAATACACCAATCTCTAAAATATTAATTGTATCATCTTTATATTGTTCAAATAACTTATCATATTCCGGTAAGTATGTATGAGCTCTTTTTTTGCCGGCCATACGATGTTTGTCAGTATTGAACTTAAATTGTTCTTGAATTTCGACTAATGTCATTATTTTCTTTTTTTGTTGGTAACTTTGTTATGAGCATATGTCCATCTATCTCTAGTATCTTTATACTTATGTTTGTCTTGATGACTCATTTTTTCTAATTGTGCATCAAACTCTTTCTTAAGACCTAGCCTATTTATCGATTCGGTAATATCATACCATAAATCTTCGTAATGTCCCATTGTATAACTCCTATTTTAGAATGGTAAAACTATAAATATTACTTATCTACCTTTCCTTTTATAAATTTCTTTTGTTTTTTAATGGCTATATCTAGCTCTGTTTTTTTCGTAGTGTCCTTAATGGTATTCTGATCTTCCGTTGACTTAAGTATTGCCTTATGGCCTAAGTATTCGGCTATGTACCATACCGATTTCTTATCCATATCCTGCTTCCATTTAACACTAGGTAATATAGTTCCTGATTTAACACATTTAAGTTTCCATGTATTCTTATCAGTTACCTCTATAACTTGATATATATCGTCCGTGCCTAAGAAATAAGCACGAACGGTATCTCCAATTTTTAATTTTTTCTTTCTAGGCATCTAGACTATCTTCTAATAATTTATCTACAACCTCATCTGCAATCGCATCTACAACAACTGGTGATATTATTTCTTGTGAACCAATAATATGATAATCAAACTTCTCCCAATCAAAGCCTACCAACATAAATGATGTTCTTGGTAACATGCTTTCGAATGCTAAATAACTATATGATTCATGAAGCTGATAATTAGGCATATTCTCTAATTCATCTCTAAACTCTTTATCTACATCTCCTAATGTATAACCGTCGCCATATCCAGACCAACAAATGCCTTTTTGAAGTTTAACAATTTCTGAATCATCACTTAATAGTGACCAATCTTGATCCATATCTAATCTTTTAACGATGGTATCCCATTTCTGGATAATATTCTTTTTCATTTCTTCGGAAACTATATCATTATGCTCATACATCTCTTTTGACCATGGCTTTGAAATTTCGATTCCGTATTGAACTTTTGGTGATTTTTTTGCTTTTCTCATATCTTATTTATTATTATTTATATAATAAAGATAAGGAATATATTTCAAATAACCTAATTTTTTACCAGAAAAGTTTCAGAAAAGTTTTAAGATGATCTATAATCTTCTATAGCTTTAGTAACCTTAGATTTTTGTTGTTTTAACTTAACATATCGAGCTTCAAGTTTTTCTAATTCAGCACCATAACGATCTGCGATAGGCCCTCCACCTGGTTCAGCTTCTTGTTCCATGTCAGATAACAATTGATTGATTTGCTCACCAATATCTTTGATTTGATCAGTTAAGTCTAGATCTATATCCATTAATTCAAAATACTTATCAAAAGATATTTTTCTTTTTCTCGCATCCGGCACGGCTTTAGATTTATCTCTAGCAGCTCTTGTAGCTACTAATACTGGATCATTGATATCCATTTCATTTAATCTACCTTCTTTTAATTCAAGTTCAGCATCTTGATATAAACCACCTAATGCTCGATCCAATGCAAGTTCTAGGTCTTTTTTCTTTTTAGTTAATTTAACAGCTATATCTCTATGTTTCTTTAACTTCTTTTCATCTCCAGATTCTTTAGCTTTCTTATACATAGGAAAGTTTTTCTTAAGTAATTGAATAGTTGCAACTAATTCTTTTTGAGCCTTTTGTACTTTGGCCGGAGTCATTTTAGCTTCATTCATATCCGGAGCATCCATCATAATCGCTTTTTCTGTTTCATCATCTAAATCTAATTTAGGAAGAACTTCTGCCGGTATAGGATACTTAACATGTAATTGTTTAACTATATCATTATATGCCTTTTCAAACTTAGCAGGTTCTCTAGGAGGTAGTTGTCCTTTTGACCAATATATAGCACCTAATAAATCTTCTGGTTGAGCTTCCCACCATTTATTTATGGGAGGAAGTAAATTTCCTTTTGGTAATGTTCTTAATTTTTTAAGTATTGGATCATTAAGATTTTCAAGAACATATACAAGTTCTTCTTTTACCATTTTCTTTATATCAGATATTTTCATAGTTTCTTTCTTAACCTTTTTTGGTAGACCTTTATGTTTTGTTCCAGCATATTTATCTACTTCTTTTTTGCTCATGTCTTTAGCAACTTTTCCAGCTTCACCCTTTTTAGGTATATCACCTTTCTGCATAGATTTAACTACACCAAAGAACTTTTGCTGTTGTTTGCTTTTGGCTGGCATATTAATATCTTATATTACCAGATTCAACTGCTTTAACTTTGTTCTTGATATCTAAAGCAGTATCTTTCTTTTCTCTAGAATAATATGAACCTGCATAGTCTTGGTCTTTTGCTTTTTCTTCTTGATTCTCGAATTGAATATATCTAGCATATTGCTGTAGGATTTGTCCTTGTATATAAGTAACAGCTCTCAATTCAACTTCTTTACCATTTAAGGTAGTCATTAAATTATCATATCTACCTAACTTAGGAACTTCCATTGCTGCTTCAACTGCCGCATTAGTTAATTTAACTGCTTTAGCAACCATCGAATCTACCTGGTCTCTTGTTCCTACTCTATTAGCAAGGATTTGTTTATATCTATCCAAATTAGCTTTCTTCCATGCTTTATGATCTTTGAATTTATCTTTACCTAATTTAAGATCAGCTCTTTTAGCTTTCAATGCTTTAGTTCCGCCTCTGTATGATTCTAGATCAAATACAAAAACGTCGTCAGCAAGTTCTTTAAGTTTTTTAACCATCAATGTTCCACGAACACCTTTACCTACTGGAGTACCTGTACCTCTATATGATGTTGCTGCTGTTTTAGAACCTATAGCAGTATCATCTCTCCCACTACTTCTTCGATCAACATAATATTGAACCTTATTGTCTACTGTAACAGCTAATACCGCAGGACCATATATTCTTTGATCATAACTATAACTACTAGTTGCAAATGGATTGTCTTTAGGTGCATTGATAACATAGAATGCCATACCTTTTTTGACTGCTGGATCATTTGGTGTTACTTTTCTAAAACTACCTTTTGGTAATTTATCCCAAGCTAGGTCATATGTCTTAGCTGCCGATTTCCAAAAGTTAGTCCATCGATTGTTTCGTAGTCCACCTATTTTAGATAGTTTAGCAGCAATTGGATCTCCAAATGCTTCATTTATATATTGGCCACGAATCATTGTAATTACTTCTTCTTTAATGATTCGCCTTAAATCTGATTTCTTCATATTCTTATCCCTGTTGTAGGTTGTTCAATTCATTTATAATAAATATGTTGGATGTCCAGTTAAACGGTGGGTTCGGTTAGAAAGAGTGTGGTTTTAGGTTTAGTAGAAGTGTGGTTAAAAAAGATTAAAAATAGTGTGGTTTTTATTTGCCTATTTGAGATTAATTCCTTATCTTTATATTATATAAAAATTGATGATATGCCAAAAGTATTAGTTTCAGAATTTTATCAGCACGGTTGGAAGAAGCCAATTAGGAAGTATGCTATTAAGGGTGGATTGATACCTCCTTTTACAATGGAACATCTCGGAGAACGTTATATTATGCCCGGATGGTATAAGCTTAGCAAAGATGAAGATATGCCGAATATAGAGGATATTGCATTTTATCCTTATAAAGCTAAATTACCTAATATACCTAATATAGATAGCAATAAGGTATACAAGGTAACAAGCTCAAAAGGTAATAAGGAATATAGTGTTAAAATGGAAAGCTCTGGAAGTTTATCATGCACATGTCCAGGTTATGGGTTTAGAAGGAAATGCCGTCATATAGATAAAATAATGAATGATGCTGCGTAACTCTTATATTATGCCCTTCTCCCCTTATTAAGCATGCAGTATCGAATAGAATGTCTTTTATAATATATATAATGAAATAAATGTTTGCGATAGGTTAATTAATGCTTTGTTAGCATGCTTACCAGCATGGAGGCGCAGCCTCTAACCTCCGATCATCAGGTCTATAGCAAAAAAGCTTTGTTCACGATAAAAATATATATATCTCACCTCGAGCACCACAGATCACCTATGATGTTAAGTTAAACCGGTATATGCCCCTATATATGGTGGTTTTAGGGCGATTAGGGCTGGTTTAGGGTGGTTATGGTATATTAGCCCCATATACCCTGGTTATGGCATGGTATGGCTAGGTATGGCATGGTTCTCTCGGTTTTCGTTCTGTTTGTAATATTTTTCTTAACTTTGAATTGCTCTCTATATATAGTATGCTCTCTCTATATATAAGTGCTCTTCATCATCTCTCTCATCTGCTGCTTCTTCTCTTTGCTTCCGTACGGTCCGTGTTGTGAATAGATAGTGCGATAGACCAGGAACCACCCTAGCCTATCTGAGATATGATATATACTACTTCTCGGTATATAAGCGAACTACCTCTTTAGAACGTTGCAGGATGACCTTTAAAGGCTCTCTGCTCTTCTATACTTGCATTCATATACTTTGCACGTTGCTCGAAGAATGCTATAAACAACTTACAATCTGAATAGAACCTATCCATTGATTCCGTCCAGGTTGATTTGCTTTCAAACTCATGATAATTATCTTTCCAATAGGTATCATACTCACCTATCAATATATGACATCTACGTTCTGAATCATATTCAGCTTTAACTTTAACCTTCCCTGGTACTATCTTATCTAATATACCTTGGGCGGTATTTACTTCTACTTTAACTTGGTCTATACTCATATCTCTTATCTTTTTAATTATACTTAAATATAAGGATAATTTTTCAATTAGGCAAATGATCTGGCAGGAAAGTTTCAGAAACGTTTCGGTGAATTTATTAGGAATTACGAAGAATAGTTTGCACCACGTCTAATGAATGATCTACAAAATGCTATATATAATAGCCTTTCCTATTAGATCTCTTATATAGAAAGGTAGCAGAATCCTTAGGATGTAGTCTAATATTGATAAAGAAAAATTTCTATAGGAAATATTTGGAAGAACGACATATATTTATATCCACTTCCAACAGATCATCCTATACAACAACCCTGATATTATAATGCAACATATCCTATGCGTATAGACATATCTATTATATAGGATTAATTGTTTAGAAGGTTCTATTACACTATCGATATATGATTAAGGTTCCATTACTACCATACTACGTTAATAGGTTACATGAACGGTTTGATAGGTATACAAGGGTCTTTGACCCTTCATCTTCAGATGTTATTAGAACTCATCAGGGTCATTATGGATTTCAAATAAACCTAATATCAGCAATGCAAACAATAGGACACATACTATTATACTAGCTATCATATTGCTCTTCATTACATATATGCCATATATCAAATGCCAATGTATCCATCTGATAGCTATATTCAATCAATGATATTGCTTTATGCTTTATATACTCAACCATCTATCCCTCTCTTTATATAATAAGCCAATATTACTATTATGCCTATTGTCAATAGCAATTCAAATGCAATAACTACTAGTATAAAGACTATAGGCCATATAAGTATACCAAGGCATATGCTTATTATCCATATAAGTATGTCCTTTATTCCCATATGGTATCTCCATCATTACCTATCCACATTCGCAATTCATCTGATTCATGATACCGAATGCTATCATATGTACCATCTTCATATTCCAACCGTTCTTCAATCATATCATCCAACTTCCTATCTATTCTATTCACCGATACATTCAATTCATTCACATCCGTTTCAATATCCTTAACCTGGGTCTGTAAACTATCTATCCACATTATATCGGCTTCCGTAGGAATCCAATAATTGTTTGGAGGACCAATTGGTTCTGTAACCACATCTCCTTTCATCACACTATTCAATATGATTGCACATATAAATACTGCACCTGCAATACATGCTCCACCCAAACAAGCTTTACCATATTTTGTTAACATAACTTACCTCCTATTATTTCCGCTACTTGCGAAAGTTCAACATACCATTTACCATCAATGACCTTTTTGTTTGCTGCCCATACATCTGAAAGAATGTCTTCTCTCATATCTTGCGTGGCTGGTTTAACCATTTTCTCAACAACCTTCTTCAAGTCTCTTGATCTTATTTCACCCGTATCCGGATTTCTTTCATAAATTTTACTCATTATATATCCATTTTAATTATTAATTGTCCCTTCAATGCGAGCGTAGCGAGCTATAACCCCGGTCCACACTACCGCTAACCACACAACCAACTCCACACTTCTACCACTACAACCGCTACCAAACTGAATAACAAACATGCTATTATTCCTATCAATCCTCCCATCACCATCTTCATACTAAATTCGGTTTGGTCTTTTCTTTTACCTTGTTCCATTGTATAATATTTTAATCTCCAAATGCGATATTCTCTTCATCGTATTCGAATCCTTTTTTATTAGCATTATCTTCTAGTTGCACAAATTTTTCTTGAGATATAGATACTTGAACCCATTCATCATTTCTATCATGATATGGCCGAGTATATTCCCATTCTGTTATCTCATTATCTATAACATTCTTTTTATGTATCCAAATGTTTACTTTCATATTCATTTAATATATTTCTTAATTTTTCTATTAGTTCTACTACATCTTCTGGATACATTGTAACCGCACAACATGTATTAACTTGTTCTTCTATCTGTTCTAATATTTCTAGTGCCTCTTTCATTAGAAATTAGGGTCATCTGGATCTACTGAATCGATGATATGATTCTTAACAAAATCCTTCCACCATTGTTTTAGTCTTGCTAATATGTTTTTAATATGTTCCATGTATCTTTATAATCTTTTACTCTATGTACTACACAATGTCTTCTGTTCTCTTCAATCTGCTTTTCCATCTCAAATGCTATAGGATAATCATTACCACCTTCTTCACATTTGTCTCCAAAGAATGTTATTGGTCCATATAGATCCTCTAACACTTGTGCTTTGTTTTGTCCTATAGGATATATGTCTATTGATATTTCTCCACCAACTGCTGCTTCTAATTCCGGAAACCTTTCTTCAATTATCTTACAGAACGTTTCCCTTTCTTTATTCTTACTGTCCCATTTGTAATACCGTTCCCTCTCTTCTTGTGGGCAATCTCTACCAATAGAACTAAAATTAACTAAGCCTATCCTTTGTTCAATATGATTGCTAAATTGTTTAGGACAATCTGACCATTTAACAAATTCTAATAATAGTTTCTTAAGTTCAGGATCTAAATCAAAATGATTCTTTTGTATTAATTGACTTCCTTGATAAACTGCATTACCACATGACTGGTATATGCGTTGTGCATTTGTCCAAATTTTTTCTCCCACCTGTTCAATTGTCTTTTCTTTATCAGAACCTGTAACAAATATCACTTCTTTATCTTTCATCCATTGTAGGAAGAACTGTTCAAACTCAGGATCGATCTTTAATCGGCTTGGAGTTAATGTTCCATCTATATCAAATAAGTAAATCATATTAATATTAATATAAAGTTTTTATTTCAATTATCCTAATCTTTATGTAGGTATTTTAGATATCTTTTATTCATATTATCATAGTACTTAGTCTTTGCTAATGTCTTATGTGCCTTGTTCAATGCTTCTCTAGTAGCTATATTGATTAAGAAGTAAGGTGCATGACTTCTAGGATTGAATCCGTCTATGTCTAACTTATCATTTGGATTGAAACATATACATTTCAAATGACCGTAACCATTCTCCTTCATTGTCCTATTAATATAATCTTGATAGCCTACTGTATCATGTCCTGATAATATTTCATCTGATACTTGTACAAATAAAGCACTATCATAATCTGATTCATCATATGCCTTAACCTTATCTAACAATGTAGACTCTTTAGGATCTAATTTATCTATCATCAGTTTACCTTTATCTATTTCAGCACCAACAAATGGACATGGAGGTAAGTCTCCATACTCTTTCCTAGGAGTTCTGAGTATACCTATATACTTCATAACCTTGTCCTTGAAATTAGTATAAGGACATTTTGTTTTAGTGGTTTCTTGTTCCATCAAATACACATACAAATATTAAATCTTCTGTTTCACTTGTGTTCCATACCTTATGAAAGTCTCCATCTGGTATCAATATTATATCGCCTGCCGACACATCATACTTTCTATTAGGCACTCCTGGTTCTGCAGGACCAACTTCCATAAAGCCATAGCCTGATGTGAAATGATATACTTCTTCTTGTCCGGCATGTGAATGTCCTGTAGTCTCTTTACCTGGATGTAATATTGTTTTGGATACAACTAGATTGTTTAATTCTGTATTGTCTAACAATCTATATGTATCATTGTCCTTAACTATTTTGCTATCTCTATTATCTAATTTTATTTTCATAACTATTTTCTATTGTAGTCATCTTCGATTCTAACTATATCGTCTTCACCAAAGTATGAACCATGTTGAACTTCTATAAATACTAAGTCATCTTGTCCTTTGTTTTCAACTCGATGCTTTGTTCCTTGTGGTATCAATATTGTTTCTCCATAGTAGTAATTTTCAACTACATCATCTAATGTCATAGTAGCTGTTCCCGATACTATTGTCCATACTTCACTTCTCTTATAATGGTATTGGTAACTAAGCCTACCACCAGGCTTAACTGTAAT
>Ga0181406_1000884_pt1 | contig 11178 bp, 12 predicted proteins | sample 29SPOviralmetaG_FD_130135 | JGI IMG/M metagenome (GOLD analysis project Ga0181406, IMG submission 130135) | Marine viral communities from the oligotrophic San Pedro Time Series (SPOT) site, San Pedro Channel, CA, USA - 29 SPOT_SRF_2011-12-20 | ecosystem: Environmental > Aquatic > Marine > Strait... | reverse complement strand
ATAACCAACATTTACACTTATTTCCATAATGTAAGAATACTATATATTTATTTCAATGAATTCATCATGAGTTATCAAACCATCCATACTGATATCATGTAATTCGTGAGGAATGTATTCAACTAAATGATTCCTGTCAGTAACTCCTAAAAATATTGAATCTGGAAACTTAGAAAGAAACTGATCGTATATACCACCACCTCTACCAAGTCTTCTGCCGTTAATATCAAACCCTATTCCAGGTACTAAAAATATATCTGCACTATCTATAATTTTTAAATTTTTTGGTTGATAAACATTATATTTATTTTTTTCTAAGGGCTCGTCATATTTACATATTTTTGTTTCTTCATTAACAACACAGGTTGTAGTTAGTAGAGAGTGTGTGGATAAGTAACCATTTATATTAATTTCATTTTGAAGTGGTATATATGTGCATATGGTTTTGTTTTTTATTATGTCATTTAACTTAGTTAAAACGCTGGTGTCGTATTCAGAATTGACCATTGAGATAGCTTTTAGTTTCAATCTTAATTCTATTTTTTCTAACATAATTTATTATGTAAATGATTCTACATTACACTTACACCATGTTGAAGAACAAATTATTAACCTGGTTTAATTTACTAATCATGGGCATTTACACAATTCCTGTTGCGTATTCAATTTGGTTTGTAGGACTCTTTAATAAATTTACGAAAATTAAATATTATATAGCTCAATCTTGGACAGTTCCATGGATGTGGGCAGCAAGATCAAAAGTTACATTGATAAAAAGTTATGACTATAAAAAGAACCAACCTTATGTTGTAATATCAAATCATTTATCAAATCTAGACCCAATGATGCAATTTAAATACTTAAAAATAAAATGGGTTTTTATGGCTAAAAAAGAGGTTTACAAATTGCCTTTCTTCCGAACTGCTGCAAAATCATTTAATTTTATAAAAGTCGATAGATCTGATAAGAATGATCGACAAAGCATAAATGAACAAGCTAAAACACTTTTTAAAAATGGTTGGTCTATTATGGTATACCCACAAGGCACAAGAGCTAAAGTTGACAACTTTTTACCATTCAAAAGTGGTGCATTTCACATAGCTTTAGATAATAATATTCCAATACTCCCAGTTGTGATTGCAGGTACTGGAGATATTTGGCCAAGAGGTAGTAAGTTCATGAAAAGTGGTAAAGCAATTATTAATACTCTAGAGCCAATTGATATTTCAAAATATTCTAAAGACAACATAGATCAGCTGGTTTTAGAAACCCAAGAAAAAATGAAAAGCGTTTATAAAGAATTAACTGCATCTATAAAATAATTTAAATTCTACAATACAAATATGGACATCATTTTAGGAGCAGTTTTAATCTTTTCTTTAAGATTAATAGATCAAACACTTGGTACATTAAGACTACTTTATGTAAACAAAGGTAAGCCTGGATTAGCTGCAACACTAGGATTCGTTGAATCTGCTATTTGGGTAGTAGCTATTTCAAGAGTAATACAAGATTTAAATGACCCATTATTAATTATTGGGTATGCTTTAGGGTTCGCTATGGGAACAATTGTTGGATCTTATATAGAATCAACAATTGCAATAGGTGATGTAGTTGTAAGAATTTTTTCATCTAAGAAGGACCAAGAAGATCTTCTACCTAATGCTCTCAGAGAAGCTGGTTTTGGAGTTACGATTATTAACGGTAAGGGTATGGAGGGAGAAGTTACTATTTCTTGGTGTGTAACACCAAGAAAAAAACTAAGAACCGTTCTAAAAATAGTTGAAGAAATAAGTCCTGAATCCTACGTAACGACTGAGCCTACAAGTCCTACAAAATTAACCGGAAATAGAAAGTAGTTTAAAGACCTTTTTCAAACTCGTCTTCAAAAGAAACTCTTTTCCTATTAGAAGACTTGTTATTATTTTCAGTTTTTTTCTCACTTCTATTATTCCTATTGCCATTACGTGGTCTTGAAGGTTTTCTGTCACCTGAGTTACCTTTACTCTCCCCTACAGCATCATCTGGAATATCTAAATCTTCTACCGGAGATAAACTAACTTTTCCATTCTCAATAGAGTCAACTTTAACTTTTATTTTGTCACCATTTTTTACAACAGCTTCAGTATTCTTAACTCTTTTAGATGAATGAAATTTAGAAACATGTAATAATCCATCTCGACCAGGTAGAATATTTACAAATGCACCATATGTTGCAACACTTACGACTTCTCCGTCATATTCAGCTCCAACTTCAGCTTCTGGTGGATCAATAATTAACATAACCATTTCTTTACCTGCAGTAATAGCATCTTCTTCAGTAGAACCGAGTGTTAAAATACCATCATCATCAATTTCAACTGAACAACCAGTTTCTTCCTCAATTTTTCTAATATTTTTACCTTTAGGACCAATAACTTCTCCTATTTTATCTTTTGGAAGTTCAATAGTTTCTAACCTAGGTGCATTACCAGATAAACTTTCAGCTGGTTCAGCAATTGTATCTTCCATTATGTCAAGAATGTGGTGTCTAGCGTCCATTGCCTGATTGAGTGCACCTCTTAAAACATCAGAAGGTAGTCCTTCAATCTTCATATCAAGTTGTAATGCAGTTATTACGTTTCTTGTACCAGCAACCTTAAAATCCATATCTCCAAGAGCATCCTCAGCTCCAAGAATGTCTGTAAGCGTGACATATGAATCATCTTTTGAAATTAATCCCATTGCAATACCAGCTACATGCTCTCTAATTGGAACTCCAGCTGCCATTAGTGAAAGACTGGATGCACAAACAGAGGCTTGAGATGTTGAACCATTAGATGATATAGCTTCACTAACAACTCTAATAGTGTAAGGAAAGTCAATCTTTGGTGGTATAACTGGTACTAGAGCTTTTTCAGCTAATGCGCCATGTCCAATTTCTCTTCTCTTTGGACCCCTCATAGGATAGGCTTCACCTGTTGAGTAAGGTGGAAAGTTATAATGGTGCATATATCTTTTTGAAGTTACTGTATCAATAGTATCCAGCATTTGTTCTAACCTTGACATACCAAGGGTTGTAACATTGAGTACCTGAGTTTCTCCTCTTAAAAACAATGAAGAACCATGTACGGTTGGGAGTAGATCAATCTCAGATGATATATTCCTAATGTCTGTTGGGGTACGACCATCGAGTCTTGGTCCACCTGTTAGAACTCTATTTCGTACAGTAGATTTAACTAAAGATTTAAAAGCTAGTTTTATTGCTTTTGTATTATCAGTTTCATCATCTAGAAATTTTTCAATTACTTCATCTTGAAGTTCACTCTGTTTTTCACTTCTTTCAGATCTATCTGTTAAAGCAGTTATAGAATCTACTTTTTCAGAATATTCATCTGTAATTTTAGTTTTAAGTTCTTCAGGATAATCTTCAACAATAGGCCAATCTACTACAGGAATATCTCTTTTGCTAACAAGCTCTTTTTGAGCTTCAATTAATTTTGAAATATGCTCTTTTGATAAATCTATACCATCAGCAACTATGTTTTCAGAAGGAGCTGTGCTTCCATTATCAATTTTTTCAAATGCATCATCACTGGCACCAGCTTCAACCATTACAATATCGACTTCACCTTTGCTATTTAAACTTCCAGCAACAACCATATTAAATACTGACTCTTCTATTTCTGTATTAGTAGCTTGAACTACCCAATTATCATTAATTAAAGACATTCTTACTGCACCAACTGCAGATTCAAGTGGAACACCTGCAAGTTGTAAACCTAATGAAGCGGCATTAAGTGCCAGAATATCATATTCATTTTCATTATCTACACTTAAAACTGTTGCGATTATCTGTGTTTCACATCTAAATCCATCTTTAAATGACGGACGAAGTGGCCTATCTATTAATCTACAGGCTAAAATTGCCTTCTCTGTTTGTCTTCCTTCTCTTCTAAAAAAACCACCAGGTATTTTTCCTGCTGAGTACATTCTCTCCTCTACATCAACTGTTAGGGGAAAGAAATCAATTCCTTCTCTTACTGATTTATTAGCTACTGTAGTTACTAATACATTTGTTTCTCCTGAAGTAACAACAACTGAACCTGGAGCTTGTAAAGCCAGTTTTCCAGTTTCAAATACTATTTCAGAATTACCAATACTTACTTTTACGTTGTCTATCGACATATAACCTCTTTCGTGACCAAGGTTATTAATTGTCAGCTTTCAACAAAAGCTCTCAATTAATAACTCTAGATCTATTTTTTATCTTCTTAAACCAAGTTTCTCTATAATATCACGATATCGTTGAACATCTTGATTTTGTAAATATTGAAGTAGTCTTCTTCTTTTACCCACTAACATCATGAGACCTCTTCTTGTATGGTGGTCTTTTTTGTGTGTTTTTAAATGTTCAGTCAGATGTTCAATTCTATTACTTAACAATGCGACTTGTACTTCAGCAGATCCAGTATCGCTTTCTGACTTACCATGTTCTTTTATGATTTCTTGATTACTTTTCATTCGAGATAATAATAGTACTTCGTATATCTAATGTGAGATTATTTATTTTTAATTGAATTTATATCAATTGCAATTTGGGCCTTTAATTGATTAATGTTTTCAAATTTTATTTCTTCTCTAATAAATGACTGTAGTTCTACTTCTATAATCGAATCATAGATATCTTCGTTAAAATCTAAAATGTGTACTTCATGACTTAAATTAAATTCTTCAGATACAGTTGGTTTTTTGCCAATATTCATTAAGCCTTTGTATTTTTTTTCTTTTATTGTCACAATTACTTCATACACTCCAAATTTTGGAATGACTAACTCTTTATCTATTTTCATGTTTGCGGTTGGAAAACCAATACTATGCCCCATTCGATTCCCGTGTATAACCTTGCCTTTTAAACTAAATGTATAACCTAATAATTTATTTGCTAAATCTATCTTTCCATCAGAAATAGATGATTTTATCAATGTTGATGAAACTTTTAAGTTGTTAACTTCATAATCATTTAATACATGCACATTTGATTTACCAAAATATTTTATTAAAAATTTAACATCTCCTACCCTATCTTTTCCAAATTTGAAATCTCGACCCACAACAATTGCACTTGTATTTAATTTTTCACTTAAGATATTACAAAAATCTAAAGGGCTAAGTTCTTTAATATTTTCAAAACTCAAAAATATTATGCTTTCGGGATTATTTTTACTAAGAATATTTATCTTCATTTGTTTTGTAGACAATAATTCATGTTCATTATTAAAGTATTTTTTTGGAATTGGGTCAAAAGTCAATATTTGATATTTACTACTTACTGTTTTTGCAAATTTAATGAGTTCCATATGTCCTAAGTGAACTCCATCAAATGCGCCAATACACGTAATATCTGGATTATTGTCTAAATTTGTATTAATGTCTAAATTTTCATATACATTCATACAATTACTTTATCTGGTTTAAAATAATTTTCATTAAATGGTTCGTAAACAGCTTTAAGTTGATTATCAATAATAACAATATGTTTAGAATTTGATTTGAAGAACTTTTTTTCAAGTAATTGTCCATTTCTTATGTTATTTTCTTGATCCACATCAAAGACAACTGAAGGCATATCTAAAATTTCAGACCAAGAAATCTCTGAAATTTCATCCTCTGAACTTAAATTAGTGACATTTGTAATCAAATTTTTATTAGTAGAATTTAAATTTCCAATACCAGTACGAATTAATTCTTTAACTATCGCTTTTGTATTTATATATTTTCCTAAGTCATCAACTATGCTTCTAATGTATGTGCCTTTTGAAACGGTAATACTAAATTCAACTGTTTCATTTTCTAGCGATATTAAATTAGTACTAAAGACAGTGATTGTTCTTTTGGGAATTTCAACATCAACATTTTGCCTAGCATATTTATAAAGTCTCTTGCCTTGTACTTTTATTGCTGAATAAATTGGTGGTGTTTGAATTGAGTTGCCAACTAAATTGATAAGAAATGTCTCAATCTCTGTTTTATAATCTAATGCGTTTATGTTTTCTATTTTTTTAAAATTTGAATCGACATCTAAAGTTTCAGATGAATGTCCAAGTAATGCCTTCACATTGTAAGTTTTGTTTGTATTCTCTATGTAATCAAATAACTTAGTAAAGCTATTTGTAGCTATAAGCATTAATCCTTCTGCGTTGGGATCAAGGGTACCAGAGTGACCAACTTTTTTAAATTTGTAAGTTTTTTTAAATTTTGTGCATAGGTCTTGAGAAGTCCAGGATTTTGGCTTTTCTATTAAAAAAAAATTAGAGTTGTAATTCAATTGCTTCTTTAACTTCTTCAATGATTATTTCCATGGTTTGAGTCGAAGAAAATCCTGAAGCTGCTTTATGTCCTCCTCCTCCAAATTTTGAAGCTACTAACTGTACGTCAATTTTATTTCTTGACCTTAAACTTCCTTTGAAACTGTTATCTTGTTGTTCTTTAAGCAGAAGTGCGATATTTGATTCTTTCACTAATCTAATTGAGTCAATGAGAAAATCTAATTCAGATTCTTCTATATTATATTCTTTGTAATCCTCTTGAAGAACATACGAAACAACTAATGAATGATCACCGAACAATTTTATTCTTTTAATGATTTCACTTTGAAGTTTCATTGCATTAAATGATATAGATCCATATATATTTTCACTAATTTTTGTTAAATCAGCTCCTGATTTCATAAGTTCTGATGCGATAATAAAAACTTCAGAGTCCGTATTGGAATATTGAAATCTTCCAGTGTCGGTGATTAATCCAGTCATCAAACAGTTAGCAACATCCTTAGATATTTTATAATTATTTTTTTTAATTTCCCTGTACAAAACTTGAGTAGTACTTGCTGCTGTAGGATCAATAATTTGAACATCACCGAATGAAGGGTCTATATGGTGATCAATAACTACGACTTCAGAGGCTGTTTGTGACAAAGGTTCTAATTTACCAAGTCTTTGAGGATTTCCACAATCAAAAACATATATAGAATCGTACTGTTCTTTAGTGGTTTCAGAAATAAGATTTAGTGGAAGGTGGTTTAAGTTGGAAGGTACGGTTCCTTTTATATCAAAACACACATCTGATTCGTAACCAAGTTCATTTAGAATAATCTTAAATGCAAGAGATGCACCCAATGCATCACCATCAGGATTTATATGCCCAGTTATAAGTATTGATTTATTTTCTAGGTTATTAAATAATTCACTCATCAGACTTAACTTTCTGAATTAATTCATTAATCCTTGAAACATTATTTAATGTATTATCTATTTCGAAAATTAATTTTGGAACATTTCTAGTAGTCATTTCTTTACTAAGTATCTTTTGAATTTTAGTTCTATTTTTTTCAAGTGAGCTTTTTAAGCTACCTTTATTTTCTTCTAGTGTGGAAACAAATATAATACTTTTTTTTAAATCTGGTGAAGTTGATACGTGTGTTACGGTTGCTTTATTAAGGATTGGGTCTGAATTTCTTAATAAAGAATTCGATACAATTTGATGAATAAGTGGATTAATTCTGTTAATTCTCCCACCACGTGTTTGTTCGCTCATTTTAAACTATACTTCTACTTCTCCAAGAATTTCTATAGTATCCCCTTCTTTGATATCCTTATAGTCAGAAAGACCAATACCACATTCGAGACCTTCGTTTACGACTTCAACATTATCTTTAAATCTTCTTAGAGAAACAATAGTTCCTTCATATATAACAACTCCTTGTCGTAATAGTCTCGCTTTAGAATCAAGTTCGACCTTTCCTTCACTAACAATAGAACCAGCAACAACTCCGACTTTAGGAGCCCTAAATGTAGTTTTTACATCAACCATGCCAATAACTACTTCTTCTGTTTTAATTGTCATTTGACCAATCACGGCCTCAGCTACATCATCCAATAGTTCATAAATAATACTGTATGTTCTTACATCTATACCTTTGCTTTGAGCCATATTACGTGCCTGACTATCAGGCCTAACGTTAAATCCAATAATTAATGAATCAGTTGCACCTGCTAGGTCAACATCTGAAAGGACTATACCCCCAACAGCAGAGTGAACAATTTGTATATTTACATCTTCGGTAGATAATTTACTTACACCATCTCTTATAGCTTCAACAGATCCGTTAGTATCAGCCTTTAAAATAATATTGACGTTGTTTAATTCACCTTCTTGTAGGAGTTTCATCATATCTGACATTCGAGATTCTACAGAAAAGGAAGTATCCTCGTGAAGTTTAAGTTTATTTTTATTATCTTCAGCTTTTGATTTTGCTAATTTTTGGTTTTTTACAGCTACGAACTGATCGCCAGCTGTAGGTGATTCGTCCCAACCAATTAAATCAATTGGTGAGCCGGGGACTACTGTTTTTTGTATTTTGTTATTGTGGTCAAACATAGATTTCACTCGACAAAATGCATGACCTGCATAAAGAAAATCACCTTGTTTTAGAGTACCTCTGGTAACAACTACAGTAGCTACATTACCTCTACCAACTTCCATTCGTGATTCTATTATGTAACCAGATGCTTCAGCATTAAAGTTTGCTTTTAATTCTTCTATTTCAGCAACTAAAGCAAGTGTTTCTAACAAATCGTCAACACCCGTTCCTTTAAGAGCGGAAACTTCTACTACAGGCACTTCCCCACCTAAGTCTTCAGTAATTAAATCGTATTTAGTTAAATCTGCTTTGATCATAGATGGATTTGCTTCAGGAAGATCGCATTTATTTATAGCAACAACAATAGGTACATTTGCGGCTTTTGAATGATTTATAGCCTCAATTGTTTGAGGCATAACACCATCATCTGCTGCAACGACAAGTACAACAATATCTGTGACGTTGGCTCCTCTTGCACGCATCTGAGTAAAAGCTTCATGACCAGGTGTGTCAATGAATGTAATACCTGTTTCACCTACTTCAACTTTATATGCTCCAACATGTTGTGTAATTCCACCAGCTTCACCGTCAGCTACTTTTTCATTTCTAATATAGTCTAAAAGACTTGTTTTCCCATGATCAACATGGCCCATAACAGTGATAATTGGAGCTCTTAATTGAAGATTATTAGTATCATCTTCAAAATTTTCAACAGCAATTATATCCTCTCTAGATATTGTTACCGCTTCAATTAAATCTGCAATTAGATTGTATTTTTCAAGAAGTTTTTCTATATCACTATCCTCAAGCGGGGTATCTATAGATTTCATAATTCCAAAAGACATTAAATCTGCAACTATTTGAGTAGCGTCAATTTGAATAATTTCACTTATTTGATTTGGTGTTGAATTTTTTGTAATTTCTACAATATCAACATTACTATCTTCCGTAATTTCATTATCCTGTGTAATCTCACTTTCAACTATCTCATTTTCAGAACTAACTGTGTCATCTACTATTTCATTTTCTGCATCAGACTCAGGAAACAAAGATAATTTAACTAATTGTTCTTCTTCTTCCGTTAAGCCTGAAGAAGCAGTTTTTACTTCAATTCCTAATTCTTTGGCATGAAAAAGAATATCAGCAGAGGCTATATCAAGCTCTTTAGCGATTTGATGTATTCGCTTTTTGGCCATTTATTCTTCCTCTTTGTCAGATGTATCTTTTTCAATTACGGGTTCTTCTTTTGGAGAATCCCCAAGACCCTCAATGTCGATTTTGTATCCCGTCAGTTTGGCAGCCAATCTAGCATTTTGACCTTCTTTACCTATAGCTAGAGAAAGTTGATTATCTTTAACAACGACTCTTGCAGTTTTTAATTCTTCATTTAGTTCTACTTCATCAATATCTGCAGGTCCCAAAGCTTCCTTTATAAACCTTACTTTGTCTTCTCTCCACTCAACAACATCTAACTTTTCCCCACGTAGTTCATTTACAATTTGTCTAACTCTGTTCCCCCTAGATCCTACACATGCTCCTTTTGGATCTACATTTGGGTCATTTGAAAAAACTGCAATTTTTGTTCTACTACCTGGTTCTCTTGCTATCGCTCTTAATTCAACCGTTCCATCAGTAAGTTCTGGGACTTCAAGCTCAAGCATTTTTTGAATAAATTCAGGCCTACTACGGCTTACTATAATAGGTATTCCCTTTGCATCTTCCCTTACTTCAGTAATTAATGCTTTTACTCTATTTCCTCTTTCTAATCTTTCAAATGGCACTCTTTCACCAGAAGGAATTACTGCTTCAGCGTCTTGTAAATCTAAAATTGTTTGGTTAAAGCGTGGATCAAATTGTGTAACAATACCAGTAATCAATTCTCCTTCTCTACCGATATACGCCTCTAAAACTGTTGCTCTTTTGGCATCTCTTATTTTTGTAGTCATCATCTGTTTAAATGACTGAGCTGCAATTCTTCCAAATTCATCTTCGTCTAATTCAACTTTCCACTCTTCAATAACATTGCCCTCATTGTCTAATTCTTGAGCATAAATTAATACTTCTCCGGAATCCGGGTTTAATGTAACTCTGGCTTCTTCTGCAGCATTGGGAATTCTCATATATGCAGATCTAAATGCTGATACTAAAGCTTCATACATGCTTTCAACGGCAACACCCTTGTCTAACGCTAATGATTCAATTGCTTGTTTACTCTCGTTTCCTAATTTCATAATTATCCTTTAACTTTTTCTTTAAACTGCTTAAATTCAATTTTTGCATTTTTGATATTTATAAATTTTATTTCAAGAAGGTAATCATTTACTTGGAGAACTATTGTTTCCTTATTAACAGAATTTATGACACCCTCATGTGAATAAACATCATTAATAGGTTCTATTGTTTTAACTTTTATCAATTCTCCCAAAGCCATTTCGAAATGACGATGGGTTTTAAGTTTTCTTTCAACCCCTGGGCTTGAGACCACCATGTCATAGGAACCCTTTTCAATTCCCATGTTTTCTAAAACTCTTTGAAACTGTTTATTTAACCTTGAAGTTAAATCTAAATTAATAATATTTGGTGGATAAACAAAAGCCTCTATTTTGGAAATAATTGGATAACCAACTATGTTTAGATCGTAAAGTTCTAAATTTTCTTCTTCTAAATACGTATTTAAAGCTTCATAGATTTCATCTTCAGAAATCATAAAACCCTCCATTCATAAAAAAAGCGGGTTTGACACCCACTATACGTACCTATATTGTGTACTTTAATTT
>Ga0181406_1000876_pt1 | contig 11243 bp, 12 predicted proteins | sample 29SPOviralmetaG_FD_130135 | JGI IMG/M metagenome (GOLD analysis project Ga0181406, IMG submission 130135) | Marine viral communities from the oligotrophic San Pedro Time Series (SPOT) site, San Pedro Channel, CA, USA - 29 SPOT_SRF_2011-12-20 | ecosystem: Environmental > Aquatic > Marine > Strait... | reverse complement strand
TACCAATTACAGATTGAATCGCATCTTGATTATAGCTTGCTTTAGCGTCTGTTGGTCTGCCCGCAGCCAATGCCCCAAATTTCCCAGCTAGAGTGCCACCAAGACCGTTTGGAAAATCAAACGGAGCGTTTGCAGCTCTGTCGGTATTTTGATCATACGGAGCGCCACCAAATGTTAACACAGACTCAAATATATTACCAACAGTTTGATCAATGTTGCCCTGCTTTAAAGCTTTAGCTGTGGGAACATTTCCTTTTATACCCAACTGTTGACCTATTGCATCAACACCCTGTTCTACTGTGCTAAGTACACCGTTATAAATTATACCCTCTAAGTTGGCAGCCTCTTGGTTGCCTAAGCTGCCAGCACGAAAAGAAAAAGTATTCCTATTAGCGTATGCTGCTACAACATCATCAGCCTGTCTTGTTATATCGGGGAATCTTTTAGAAAGACCTTTAAGTGCCTTAAAGCCAACAGATCCCTGTAATAGTTTTGTCATCTCTCCTTTTGTTATGCTACCATCAAAATCACCAGTAACACCAACTGGACGCAAAAAGGCAGCACCATAACTATCATCATCGGCAGCAGCTTCGGCTCTACTTTTTGCAAGCTTCATAGCGCCTAAAGTTTTAGCGCCAGCATCTTTTTTTCCTTTAAGTTTAATTGAACCAGAACCGATATCGCTTTCCATTCTGTTAATATCAGCAAGCGTTGTCCCCCTATTAAACCTATTGTTGTTCATCGCATTAAGAGTTTCTGGGCCTAAACTAGCAGCGCTACTCTTCTTTATTACAAACTCTCCCGGTGTAAGCATCGCGGGAACCGTGTCTCTGTTTCCAGTACCCGGAACATAACCACCAGCGGCACGATGTATAATGCCACCATGAGATTTTCTTTTAACACCAACAAGAGCGGCAAGGCCCGGAGCAAGACCTTGCCCTATCTTGAGTGCAAGTAGACTAGTCAGCAGCGGAAGAACAGGCTCTAATGCCTCACCTATTCTTATTAAAGCTCTTGCTAATTCTAAAGCACCAGAAGCTATACTCTTGAAAGTGGAACTGTCAGAAAATTGACGAATCAAAGCGGCGAACTCTTCACGAACTTTTGTGGCTTGAACTGCTAAAGATTGTTGTGCGGTAACGGCATCTGCGGCAACAGAACCAGATGATGCTTGTGCAACATTAAGCGCATCTTGTGCTATAGCAAATTGTTGAATAAGTGGAATGACTTTACCAATCTGTCTAAATCCACCAAGCTGTTCGACTATTTCACTAAACCTGTAGTTTCTCGGATCAAGTCCGGCGAGACCAAGAGATAATCTTTTTACAGCTTCTAACGGTCCAACAAAATTGCCCTCTGCATCTCTAAGGGATATGCCTAAAGCCTCCAGCTGATTAACTGTATCTGTTCTTTGTATTCGAGTAAAGATAGTCCTAAGACCGGTAGAAATTGTTTCAGCAGATTCTCGCGTTGTAGCGCGAACAGATGTAAACAGAGCTATAAGCTCATTTACTTCACCACCAGCAGCAGAAAAGACACCACCAACACGACGAATAACAGAAATTAAGTCGGAAGATTCAACAGCAAAACTTTTAGAAACTGCATTGATTGAATCTAAGGTAGACTCTAAGAATTTAATATTACCACCAGAACGGGCAGCCTCATCGCTAAACTGTCTCAATACAGCAATTGAGCCTTCAACAGTTTGAGTAATATCATCAAATGTTGGACCAAGTGTTGTCTTAGCTAGAATATCTAAAGCTTTTTTAGTATCTGACGCAGAGAAACCAGCCTGAGCTAAAACCCTAGAGGTTTCAAGTAATTTAGCAGAAGAAACACCGAGGCCAGTAGCCAAACGAGTTATCTCCTGAGTGAGACCTGTAAGCTCTTTAGCGCTTTTACCAGTAACCTGAGAAATCTTAACAAGTTCTCTCTCGAACGCTATAGCCTCACCCACGGCCCTTTTAACAGCCTGAGCAAATGACAGCATTGTGCCAGTTGCTAAAGTGATAACACCAAACCTTCTAGCGGCATCAGAAAGATTTTTATTAAGAGTACCGACACTTGAGGCAGCAGCCCTAGCATTTTTAGCGGTGCTTTGCAGCCCCTGATTTGCTTGATTTATAGCTTTTTGATTAGCCTGAACATTTACATTCGCAGTTATACCTTGTAACTGATTGCGAATCTGTCCTATAACTTGTCTTGTGTTTGTAGGCGCTTGTAACTGTATCTGGGCCGTCAGATTAAACCGTTCTGCCATCTTAGCTCCGTAACAAAAAGGAGGGGGAAGGCATAGTTTCCCCCTAGTCTTTAATGTCCTTTGTATTTAATACACAATTAAGTTGTTTCGGCCTCCGTTTTAGGTGTTCTTTTTTTCCTTTTTGCAGCGGTTTTCTTGTCAGAATCTTCTTTTTTAGATTCTACAGGTTTTCCACTATCATCCAAGAAAGGCTTTCTTTCAGCCAAATCCTTTCTAACCCAATCTTCTTCGCCATCTTCGCCCTTAATACAAACGACCTCTTTGCCATCAACATTTACGAAATACTGTTGATCCTTGTCTTGGGACTTTTCAGCCTCTTTGGTTCTGTAGGCAACATATCTGCCATCCTCATTAATCAGCTTGCCCTCAACATCTACAAGATGCCCATCATCATTAACAAGTCTCAAATCCTCATTAACAAACTCAAACTCTTTAAGAAACTTGTTTTCTTCAAGATTCTTTTCATAATTTGGGTCAAGGCCATAAAGCATATTGGCTAACTCTGAAGAAGCCTCAAGAACAAAAGGTTGAGTCATGTTCTTTTCGTAATCAGCCGTATCAACAAAATATCTTTGCTCTTTTTCATTATACAAACAAAGCCTTACCAACTCAGAGAACCTAGCATTTTCTGCCTGACCCTCAACAGAGTTACCGTCCTGCTGGTTCTTCTCTGCTAAAAACATTTGAAACTGTGCTCGAAGACCTCTCAGCTCTAGAGCAATTTTTTTTGCTTCTGAAAGCCTGATACCACCAGCTTTAAGTGAGTCTTCTCTGTCTCGTATATCTTTAACAAACTTATCATTCTTTGCCTGCTTATCTTTATCCCAGATGCCTTCTTTTTCAAGATAATCTAAGAGTTTTTGTTTAAGCATAGCCCCAGACTCAATAGCCTTTCGGAACTCTTGGTTGTAAACAACCTGTGAATCTTGATAGTCTTTAGTATCGGGCTTTTTTACAAAAACCTTAACCTTATTGCCATCAGTGTCAAAACTTTCTACGGTACGATATTCACCCTTCATTTTGGTCTCCTTCTTCTCTTACTTCGTTTACCACTGGTAAAGTAATCATATACTTCTTTCTGGTTATGTCATAGTTGACAAACTCAGATTCCAAATTCCTAATTTGTGTGTTTCCCCTATCTAGTATTTTAGCTCTAGCGTCTTCATATAACTCTTGTATCTTTTGTTGCTCTTCTGTCCTGTCTTCTTCGGGCATACCAAGCCCCCACAAAAAACCAAAGATTTCTTCAACAGTAGATAGAGCGCCTATCATTGTAGTTTGTATTTTCTTTTTAGATACTTTAAAAAGTTTATCTCTAGAAATTTCTTTATGTCTTTCTTCCCTAGTGGCTTTTAGATCTAGGGATTTTTTTAAAAAATCATTATCCATTTACTTAGCCCTTCCTTTTACTTGATCTATCCCCTGCTGATGAGCCTGTATGCTTATGTCTTGCCTGACATCATGTAAATCTACATTTTTTACAATATCGCCATCTGCTGCCTTTATTTGTTTATCTCTAGAATTTACAACACTTCTAGCTATTGGATCGTTAAGACCATAAATTTCATGAGCTGACTCTTGATTATCAGCCATCACAAATATTTCTTGTGAATTAGATATCTTCTTGTTTTTTATCATGCCATCAACTTCATTTTGTTTTCGATCTTTTTCAGATTTTCTTCTCTGTTGTATCAGCCAGCCGTCCAAGCAGTCGTCATCATTTATAATTTTTTCGTTTGGACATTCGTGGCTCTCATATATATTATCATACAAAGTAGAGTAAGAACACAACGATAATTGGTCTTTTGTTAGTTCTATTGACGGCCTATTAAATAGTGATGATTGTTTTTTACCAGTAATCCACATTGATCTCCAAGGGTCATTTCTTGCTGTGTGCCTAAATTGCTCAACAGTTACACTCACAGAGTTATACTCATCCATCACATTAGATATGTTATATGAGGACCAATCATAAGGTGTGCCATCTTCAAAAAATGTTGATTGCGATATAAGCCACGAAGATCTTGAAAAATTGCCTACCCCCTCACAGGTGGTATGATCAAGGCAAGTTTTCTTAGCTCTAAGTCTAGCTGCTTGATGCTCAAGCCTCCTGATATTCATCCTTATGCCGCGTAGCTTTTTGGTATTATAGAAACTTTTAAATGCTTCAATTTTTAAATCTTCTATTTGTTTTTCTTTTTTTTCTGCTTCCTTGTCGTCAAATGGAGACCATAATTCATTATCAAATAATGTTTCAATTATTTCGCTTTTTATGGGGACTTCTCTAAAATAGGCTTTTTTATAAGAGTCTTCATATACCTCTATAGACTCTTCAATTAAGTCTAAAGAAGGCTCATGTATAATTAGAACGAGGTCGCCAAGCTTTAGCCTGATGCGACCCCGTATAATTCTGTATAACAGTTTTTCGTAAAATATATCGTCCATCCAAAATCCTAAAAATTAAACTAAGCGTGAGCGTTGCCACCCGCAACGGTAAGGTCATTAAAGTTTGAATAACTGTAAGTAACCGTAGCGTTTCCACCACCAGTGTCTCCACCAGAGTAGGATACAGAAGATAGCTTATTCTTACTTCCAAGGTCAATAACTGTGCCAGCATTGTCCTTAATGATAATTTCCCTATCGACCAAGTTGGGAGCATTACCAGAAACACTAATCAAGTCACCGGAAGTAGCGATTACTTCAAACTCACAAGTAACTTCGATTGGGAAGGTTGCATAACGAGTATACGGCCCAAACCTACCGAGTTCTTGAATGTTTTCCTGACCCAAATCAGTACTAACAGCGATACTTTGAACGTGGAAATTATTGTCGCCACCGTCGTCTCCACCATTCTTCTTAATTTCTGCTGGAAGGGTTGAAGAGCTAAGGTCAATATCTGTTCTACGAACAACACCAGAAAGTGGGGTGTCAGTACCGTTAACATTTACGCTAATGTTATCAGTACCCCAAGCAACTGCTGGTGTTTGATGAAGAACACCGTGAGCGGTATTCCAGAATCTATCATTGCCAACAAGCGTTACAGACTCAGTAGCAGATCCATCAACGCTGTAGTTGTAACTAACAGAACTGACGAACAAACCAGAATTCATGCAAACATTTCTTGGTATACCCGTAGCGTGGGAAAGACCGTCATCAAAGATAGCAAGATAAACGTCAGAACGTTCTTTAGATGCTGAAACCAAGCTGGTTGCGCATTCGCCATTAGTAGCTAGATTAAAGATTAACTCGTAGCCATCAATGACCTTTTCTAGTGTAACCTCAATATCAGCGACTTCTTCGATGTTCTCATAAATCTCAATCTAGCCCATTTCAAAGACCTGATCAAGAGTAAATGTCGAACTCATACCAACGCTTTGTAGTCCGTGTACAATATCGGCTGCCACGGGATCAGTACCCCGTTTAGCGATAGCTACAGACTGACAGGCGTAGAAAATACGTTGATTTCGTGCCATTATTTTCTCCTATATTTGCGTCCTCTGGTAAAGGCTGGATCTAATTTTTATACACAGAAACTGAGTTATATTGGCTTAACTTGGGTGCTACATCTAGCAGTCCCGATATACAAATCACTAGAAAGCTGGGTTATATCGCTACCCCTTGAATCATTAATCCAGCACTTTCTATAGAAAAAATTGTCAACTAGGCTTTCATACATGCCGCTAGGAAGAGCATTTTCATTCAATTCATTTCTATAATTAAAGGGAAAAACACCAGAAACAGCCACAGCGGTTGTGTTAAAAAGATGTATATTTCTATCATTTTGGTACAAAATAGCGTCCATAAGATTGGCGCATTCCCAGTGGTTTTCTGCCATAACATAAAAGACTAAATCTGTGTTGATATATTGACCGCCACCAAGCTGATATGGTTCTAAACTCTTTGCTGGATTTACCTCTACAGCCAAAGCTGGCAGCTGTATTCGCGTCTGCCCCATTTGCGCCCATCCACCAGAATTTGCAACCTGAAAACCCTTTTCATTCCTAAAAGAACTGCTCTGAATTTCTCTAAAGAATGGCACACCTTCAGCTGGAATTACTTCTACCCATTTATGACTATATTCTATTTTTACAGTAGACGAAGTGGAAATAGCACTATCGAACACAACTCTACCGTTTTTGTAATCTATATAATATGGATTCTGTACGTTGCCCGTGGCCCTAAAATCATTGCCAATAAATAGCCCAGATATTTGTATTGGCTGATTAACAGAGCCAGTAACGCCAGTTTCCCAAACCCAGTTTTTTCTGTAGCCCTCCCACACCTGACCAGATGTATAGTTAGGGTCAGCCACAGGTCTAAGTTTGTGTCTATCGCCACCATAAATACCAGACTGTGGAATATTGATATTGTAATACGAGCCTTTATCCGTAAAGCCCCAATCATAAAAATATACAAAGTTATCCAGAAGCACATTAGACAAAGTAGAATCTTGTGCATTATTTAAATTAGCTAATTTAGTATGTGAACCAGCCATTATTGTATAGCCTTTATTATTGCGTTAGTTACAGCTTTTTCGCTTTTTTTTATAGCTCTAGTTATAAAGTTATCATCTATAGAACCAGAAAAAGCACTGTTAACTTTAAATGGCCTATTGTCTTCTGTCATTCTCGCTTTTCCAGTTCTTCCATGAGGCCCATATTCAACCCCAAAGCCCGCTATAATAATAGTATCACCAAGTGTAAGTAGCCATTTTAACCAAGGCAAAGAGCCACCCTCTATGGCTTGTGTAGCTATAGGTAAAGATAAAAGATTACTATAATCGCTTGGCTGGACATAAACAGTAAAACCACCATTAATATTAGAGCCATTAGTCGTAACCTTTTGACTCTGAACCGAGATAGAATTAGAAACACTATTTATAATAGACGTAGAAGGATCTGAGGTTAAACCGAAATCAGCCTGCAAAACCCCGGAAGAGAGAGACCTAATCTCAGGCGAAGAGGATAATGACGCTATTATTATAGGCTTTATTGCAGATGAAATTTTACCAGACACTTTATTAAAGTGCTTTTGTGTTTCCTTAGCTAGCCCAGAATAAATCATACCCTGTATGGCTTTATCGGTTTCTAATAATCTAAGACTAACCATTTGAACGCTTCCAGAATGTTACCACATATTTAGTTGAATTTTGCTTAAAACCTTGAGGATATGAAGGACCAGCCCTAACATATCTTGACCCGTCATACTTTTCTATGCCGTCATACTTAGGTATCATATAATTGCACTTTTCTATTTTTTCAAGATCTGACATATATGCTATTGTTTGAATTGATCCATCTGGTATGTCTACCGGTATACCAACATCAATCCAAAATTTTCTATTCCAATAAATTCTTAAAGTTATATCTTCAGTAGTATCTTCAGCTTTATAGCCCTTGCCATTACAGTAAGGGCAGGGCATACCGCGCTGAAAAGGTATTGGTCCACCATCTTGATAAACACTAGCAGATCTACCGCCTGTGCCAAGAGTTATAATTTTACAGTTAGGGCACTCTGATCGTTTTTCTGGATATACAAGAGTAGCTGTTCTTGTAAAAAGTAAAACAGCCTCATTATATGTTGTGAAAACGCTACTAGGTATACTGATAGCCATTACGAAATAACCTCCCAGTTTGTTATGCTTTCATTCCATACATGTATTTGACCATCATCTGGCATAGCCGTGGGTGCTTGCCAACAGCAGGTTGATTCACTTAAAACCCAACTGGCATATGGTTTTGGTGGAATAAATGCGTCTCTTGTTTCGTCGTAAGTATAGCCTATACCCGCATAATTTTTACGAAAACACACACCGCCATTTGAATGTTGTCCAGCAGAAGAATTATATGAGGTTCGTTTACAAGTCATACCTCTTAAGCCGCCATAATAAAGTTCCCAATCGGTACTACCGCCCTCGTCTTTGCCTGTTATGACCTCAACAACTATATTGTTTTCATCTAATAAAGCGTAATGTGCCATAAATTATACCCCTACTATTCTGAAAAAGTTATTGTATCTGTACCAGCGGTAAATTGAGCAATTCTGTATCCACCAGAAGTTGTTATAGCTCTTGTTAAACCAGAACCTATTGTTATAGTGTATGTGTCGGGGAATTTTATAATGACAATTCCAGAACCGCCATTACCTCCCCGATGACCTCCAGCCACAAATTCACCAGCGCCCCCACCACCGCCTCCTTTGTTGGCGCCGCCATCACCGCCATTAGTGTTCGTCGTAGCGGCACCATCGCCGCCACCACCAGAACCTCCAGTACCCCTAGTACCACCAAATGCACCATTAGTTGCACCACCACCCCCAGCTCTAGTAACACTGCTACCGGTAATAGAACTTGCTGTGCCGTTGCCACCGTTGCCGCCAGTGTTACCACTGCCAGCAGAACCAGCCGCGCCAGAGCCACCGCCACCACCTCCAGCGTCAGAAATACCAGTTCCAGCGCTACCGCCATCATTACCTTGAACATCGTTAGTGCAGTTCGTGCGGGTAGAAGAACCAGCACTACCTCCACCCAGTCTACTGCTAACACCACCACCAGATCCACCATTTGAACCGGAATTAAAATTACTTGCACCACCGCCACCACCAGTTGCTACCCTCTCAACAGAAGAATCACTACCATTCGCAGGAACTCCGGGTCCATCATTAGCGCCAGCACCACCAGCGCCAACAGTTACAGTGTATTTAATGTCTGTGTAAAATACCTTTTTACCTTCTCTATAACCACCGGCACCACCGCCACCGCCTACTCTCAGGCCGCCGCCACCGCCGCCAGCGACGATTAAAACATCTGCTTCAAATGGGGCTTTCTGTTTAGCGAAAATTGTTTCATCGCAATCAGCAACCCTTATGATCTCCTCTTGACCATAAGCAATTTCCCCAAGGTCGGTAGCGCCAAAGGCGATTCCAGATCCATAATAAGTCATTAAATCACCTTATAAAATAAATTGTACTAGAGCTATAACTACTCAACGCGGCATAATCTCCAGAACTTATATATACCAGATTTGCAACACCACTAGCTCCAGTAATACCAGTAGTATCAGATTTGGTGGCTGGTGCGCCACTAACATAAACGTTTTGTGCATTAATATCACCACTAACAGCCAAGGTGTGTGAAGGCGTAGCGGTATTAATCCCAATACTATTTGCACTAGCGTCTAAGCGAAACATATTTGTGCTTGTGTCGCTTTCCATTCTAATATCTCTATCGGCACCGGATTCATTAAATACAATCCCAACGCCCCCAGCTCCTACATCGTGGATACGAATTTCTGCTTCAGCAGCATTCCCACCGCCCCGAAGATAAACAGTGCCGCCATCTTTAGCACTTAATAAAGTATCAGTGCCGTCACTAACCATCATATAATCGCTAGTGCCGGTATAATGAGTATGTTTAATTCCAGCAAAACTAGCATTAGCAGACAAAGCGCAGTCACCAAAGTGAAGCCCGGACCCGCTAACATCTTGAACAAAAAGACCACATGCGCCATCAGCGTGAACAAATCTCCCAGAACCAGTAACGTCAAGATTAAAAGCGGGAGTACCATTACCTAAACCAGCACCAATTTTTGCCATAGTGCCAGTACCAGATATAGCGATGTTACCAGTTCCAATAATGTTGTTTGAGTTAACATCTAAAGCCCCGCCAAGTTGAGGGCTGGTATCTCCCACTATATCAGAACTACTGTCCACATAAGCTTTGACGGATTGTTGCGTTGGAACTTTAGTAGCAGAGTTTGAAGACATATTATCTTCATCTACAACAAAACTCATTCCAGCGGTAGTGCTATCGCTGTTCATTACAGCGCCAGCAGCATTCACATTTGTAGCGTCTGTTACATCGGCTGAAGCCTCAATCGCGTCCAATTTGGTTTTATCACCATTGACAAAAGCGCCTTCTGACAATACTTGTTGATATGAATTGCTATCTGAACTACCATCAGCTTTCAGAAACTGAGAAGATGTGCCGCCCTGTTTTACTATCGTTGTGGCATTAATGTCGCCACTAACAGAAAACGTGTGAGAAGGAAATTCTGTACTAATACCAACCTTATCATTAGCCGCGTCGGTAAAGAGTAGATGAGTATCACTATCTCCCCTAACTCGAAAATCAGAACTAGTGCCAGCTCCAGCATTATTAACGGTTAAACCTTTCTCGAAAGTAACACCGCCGCCAACACCTAAACTACCAACACTAGTAATATTATTACTTTGCGCATCCAAAGCTCCACCAAGCTGCGGACTTGTATCTTCTACTATATTAGACAAAGCGCTAGATGATGTCAGATAAGTATTCGAGTCAACACTACCATCAGCCTTAAGAAACTGGGACGATGTGCCACCGCTTTTAATCACTGACATGAAAGTTCCACTGCCAGTTAATGCTACGTTACCTGTGCCAATAATATTTTTAGAATTTATATCTAAGTTACCACCTAATTGTGGTGTTGTGTCTTCAACAACATTCGACATACTGCCACCACCACCACCTCCTCCTCCCGCAATCGCAGAAAGGCTGGCAAAAGCAGTTTGACCATCGCCTATTTTTAAAGTGTTACTATCAACGACAAATCCCGGTTCTCCGCTGGCTAACACTACAGGATTAGCAGCAGACCACTCAGCAGCAGTCCCTCTTCTAAATCTAATTCTAGTCTTGGGAAATTCTGACATTTATCTGTTCTCCTGTTATGCGCCACCGCCATCTACTTGATTATAATATGCTACATCATCGAATCTACTATCTAACTTACCATTTATAACACTAACAGTTTGATCTAGTTGTGTGTCTAACAATGGTGGAAATGGTGATACTATGTTTTTTGAAGCCACTTCTGTTAACAAGTTACCAGAGTTGCCCAATCCCCTAGCGCCACCAATACTTACTATACCGTTGCCACCGGAAGGCTGATCATTGCCCGTTATTACCTTTTGTACAATTGCCATTTGTTTTATCTCCTATCTGAAT
>Ga0181406_1000872_pt1 | contig 11254 bp, 13 predicted proteins | sample 29SPOviralmetaG_FD_130135 | JGI IMG/M metagenome (GOLD analysis project Ga0181406, IMG submission 130135) | Marine viral communities from the oligotrophic San Pedro Time Series (SPOT) site, San Pedro Channel, CA, USA - 29 SPOT_SRF_2011-12-20 | ecosystem: Environmental > Aquatic > Marine > Strait... | reverse complement strand
GGACGTACCGAGAACGGCACACTAGAGCTGTCAACAGACGAGCGTGGTTTAAAGTACCGCGTCAAGCTAGGCAACCAGTCCTATGCCAAAGATTTTTACGAGAGCGTCAAGCGTGGCGACATCTCACAGTCTTCGTTTGCCTTTACCATTGAAGACCAGAGCTGGAACGAGGAGCGCACGGTAAGGAGCGTTGACAAGGTGCGGCAGTTGTTGGATGTGTCACCCGTGACCTACCCAGCATACGCAGCCGCCACGGTGCAAGCGCGTGACCAACAGCTTGAACTTGACGAAGCCATTGCAGTAGCAGAGGCCGACACAGATACAAAGAGTGAAACTATTTCTAAAACAACAACCATGAATCTCAACGAGATGAAGGCGACACGTGCCAAGCACGCAGATCGCTTTGAAGAGTTGGTCAACATCGCAGACACAGAGAACCGCGATTGGTCCAACAACGAACAAGAGGAAGCTGACCTAGCCAAGCGCGAGGTGGAGCGTCTGGACGCCAAGATTGAGCGTCGCCAAGCCCACGAAGACATGATTGCACGTCAAGCCCAGATGGGTGGCACGACTGTCACCGAGGTCAAGGAAATCAACAAAATCAACCGCAGCTTTTCTTTGAGCCGCGCTGTACAGGCCGCCAGCTTTGGCAAGGCTTTGGAAGGTGCAGAGGCAGAGTGGGCGCAGGAAGCGTCACGCGAAATGCAGTCACGCGGCCTCAACATGTCTGGCCAGATTGGTATTCCAGGCAGCGCATTGTACCGCGGCATTGGTGATGCTGATGAGTTCAGCGCTGTCTCACCTGGTGCGGGTTCTGGCTTTGTAGCTACTGAAGTGCCAGGAGCCATTGACGCTCTTCGCACACCAACCATGGCCGAGCGCGTTGGAGTTACTACAATTAACAACGCATCTGCAAACTTGCAGTTCCCACGCGTGTCAACCAAGGCTGGCGCCACAGAAGAAACAGAAGTTTCTGCAGACGCTGCCTCTGGTCTTGACATGGACACTTTGACTCTAAATCCTATTCGGGTTGCAAACAGAACTTTGTGGAGCAAGCAATTGATGTTGCAAGGCGGGCCATCTGTTGACGCTTTGATTGCACGTGAGTTGTCAGCTGGCATCAATGAGCATATTGACAAGGCTGTTTTCACAAAGGCTGCCACCGCTAACACAAGCGACAAAGACGCTGCCATCGGATATGCAGATATCACAGCTCTGGAAAAGGCTGTTTTGGCTGCAGGCGGTGACTTGTCACGCTGTGCTTTTGTTGGTTCTCCATCTGCCATGGCCATCCTAAAGGGTGAAACTGCAGTTGATTCTATCAAAGCAGTGATGGACGGCAATAGCATTGACGGTTTCCAAACTTTCTTCACACCTAACCTCGCAGACTCTGCAACGCTTCCTGGCAACCTCATCTTTGGTGACTTTGCACAGGGAATGATTCTCGCGTTCTTTGGTGGTATCGACCTTTTGGTTGATCCATACAGCAACGCAGGAACAGCGCAGATTGCTTTGCACGTGAACAAGTTCTACGACACGGATGTGCGTCAGGCAGGAGCCTTGGCCAACATCCAGGAGTTTAGCTAATTGACCAAAACTTGGAAGCCTGGCAATAGGGCTGGGCTTCCTTTTTTTTCTCTGATATGATCATAACAAAGCCAACCTACACAAGAGGAACTGCAGTTGTATCTCTAGCAGATATGAAGGAGTTCTTGCGTGTAGATCACAGCGACGAAGACACCACAATTACGTCTTTGCTCGATGCTGCGTCTGTTCATATCAGTGACTACTGCAACCGTCACTTCACGGCAAGTAGTACAGCTGTGTTCTACTTGGAAAGGTGGCGCACCGCATCCCTTGCTTTCGGTCCAGTTACTGGCGTCACCAACGTCAAGTACGATGACACAAGCGGAACAGAACGGACTTTGGATACCAGCAAGTATTACTTTGAAACTTTGACGGACAACACAACCCGAATAAGCTTTCACGATACACCTGACCTAGAAGATTACAACGCTTCACCTGTTAGGATTACTTGCGCAGCTGGCAAGGTGGCGTCTGCTTCTGTAGAGGTGGCCACCAAGTTGCTTGTGACACACTGGTACGAAAACAGGCGAGCCGTTGTCACAGGCACCATAGCAACAGAGATGCCCATGAGCGTGCGCAGCCTTTTGAGCAGCGAACGCATAATTGACATGCGGCAATGAATGTCGGTTTCTTGGATCGTCGCATCACGCTACAACAGCGTGGCACAGCTGTCAACGACTTTGGCGAGCCTACAGGCGCGTGGTCGGACTTGACTACTGTTTGGGCTGCCTTGGACAATAAGAGCGCCAGCAGCAACGTGCAACTAGAACAGGAAACCAGCATCAACCGCGTTACCTGGCGCATTCGTAGTAGCTCCACCACACGCACCGTTGCAGCAAGCGACCGTGTGAAGTATGGCGCGGAGTACTACAACATCCTTGCCATCCAAGAGGTAGGCCGCAAGAATGAGCTTCACCTAGTTACTGAACGTGTAGTTTCAGAGTGATGGCATACAAGGATAGAGCAACACGACGAGCCGCAGACCAAGCCAGAGCAGCCAACCTAATTGGTGGTGACTCTGGTGCTGGCGCACGTTTCACCGTTACAGGTCAAGACAAAATCAACAGGCGCTTGAGGTACTTGGCAAAGTGGTCCAAGGAACATGAGAATCAAATTGTGAACCTCAACAGGCGCGTGGCCAATGTGTACCTAGGCTACCTCAACGCCAATATCAAAGACTTTGACCGTGACATCTTGGTACAGTTTAAAGATCGTGAGGGCTTCTATGTCAGGCGTGGTACGCTCCGTCGTTCTTTGGGAACCTATCAACCAGAGGACTACGACAAAACCAAATTGATTGCAGGTCCATTGACCAAGAACATTGGAGGCCGCAAAAAAGGCGTGCGCACAGTTAATGGCCGTGCATCCATCACAAAGATGAGTGACGGTTGGTTTGCCCACATTGTCGAAGGTGGTGACAGCTTTGGTAAGAAAAAGACAACGGTAAACACTGGCGTATTTATGAAAGGCAAACGCGCCACACAGAATCGTGCAATGAAGCTGCGCAATCGCTTGCTAAAAAAAGAGTTTAGCAATTTCATCCGTGAAGCTCTACTGCAATGAAAGTAGGTCTAGCCATACGCGCCTTGTTGCTTGACGCCAGCGATGTCACAGCCATCACCAACCGCATCTATCCAGAACTAGCAGTTGAGGGAGCTGACGCGCCCTACATCGTGTACAGCGTTGTGTCCAACAGCCCTAGTGATAGCAAAAGAGGCACACCCGTTGATGAGGCAGACATTGAGATTTTCAGCGTGGCTTCCACATATTCCGCAGCAAACGACTTGGCCGACAAGGTACGTGCTGCACTAGACCGAAAGAGCAAGACCGTAAGCGTGTCTGGTGGCGCTGTCACAGTGCAAAGCATCCAGTACACAAACGAAGTCACAGAGGTAAGCGCAGAGCGCAGCTTGTATGTGAGCGTCCAGGATTACACAGTAAGAATAACACGATAGACACATGATTACTCCCGACTGGTTTACAGACAACCTTGGTGAGTTGGTCCTTGGACTGCTTGCCTTTATTAAGCTAGTGGTCAACATCACGCCAACAGAATCCGACAACAAAGTGTTTGGGTACTTGGACGTGCTGATCAACATGCTGATTGCAGATAGAATTAAAAACAACCCTAACAACGAATAAAATGGCCTCAACAGGAATTTTCAATGGCTCAACTTATACGGTCATGTTTGCAAATGACGCTTCAACACCCGTCATTGCAGACCACGTAACAGATATGAGCGTCAGCGTTTCAACAGAAACACGCGACACCACAAGCAAAAACAATGGCGGATACCGCGCGTTGCTTCCAGGCTTGAAATCTTTGTCCGTCAACTTCACTGCCTTTTATGCGCAGGACGCAGCCAATGGCTACAATGAGTTGATGACAGCTTTCTTGGCTGGTACAAAGCAAGATGTAAAGGTGGCTGCTATTAACTGGACTACAGAAGAAGAGATTGCAGGAGATGACGAAATTATCTTTGAAGCCTACATCACTTCTTTGGAGTTGAGCGCAGGTACTGAAGACAATGCTTCTTACACTTGCACCCTTGAGTGCGTCAGCGCCATCACCTTCCAAGCACACGTCTGATAAATGAACATTACCCTAGACAACCAGACCTTTCCCGTCAAGGCCAACATGCGTGCCTGGCGTTCTTTTGAACGTGCCACAGGCAACAAGGTGGCAACACTTGACAGCGAGGACGTGACCATGATGCCAGAACTGTTGTACTACTTTGTACAGGAGGGATGCCGCAAGCAAGGCATGGAATTTAAAATGGAAATTGATGATTTTCTAGGGCTTGTGGATGTGACTGATTTGCCAGCGGTGATGAAAGTCATCGAGGAGTCTATGTCGCCAGAAAAAAAAACGACGGAGACAAGTCAGGAGATCCACTTGAATGGGACGAAATAGAGGAGTTGGGCCTAGGGCTTTTGGGCCTTACGCCTGACTCCCTCTATGACTTCACATTTCGTGAGTTTGGCAACGCGGTGCGTGGTCGATGCAAATCCCAGGAACAGTTCGACCGTTCCAATTGGGAGCGCGTCCGATGGCAAACCGCGTTGTTGCTGAACGTACATACCAAGAAGGGAGCAAGCATCAAACCTAAAGACCTTGCCACCTTCCCGTGGGAAGAATCAAATAAAAAGAATCCAGGTCAAGGCTGGTCGCAGCTTATGGCACTAGCAACAGAAGAAGATGGCAAAACTAGGTGACCTCGTAGTACGGATTGGCGCAGATACGCGCGATCTAAATAAGAGCCTCGGAAGGGTGCAGCGCAACATGCGCTCTATGACCAGCAACATCACAAAGCTTGGTCAGGACATGACGCGTAGTGTAACCTTGCCAATCATTGGCGTGGGTGCAGCGGCATTAAAGAGCGCAGCAGACTTGCAGACTCTGGAAACATCGTTTGTTAGCTTGACAGGAGGCACGGAACAGGCTGCAAAAATGATGCAGCAGCTGAACAACTTCACTGCCAAGACGCCATTTCAAATTGACGCAGTTGCCAAGTCAGCGCGTCAGCTTATTGCAAGCGGCACAGATGTGTCGCAAGTCAACGAACAGTTGCAGTTCCTTGGTGACATCGCTGCTACCAGTGGCGCGGGCATTGACGACATTGCCGCCATCTTTTCAAAGGTTAACGCCAAAGGCAAGGTGGAATTGGAGAGCCTTAACCAATTGGCGGAGCGTGGTATTCCAATCTTTGCAGCACTCGCAGAGGCAACAGGATTGCCAGCCGACAAGCTAGGTGCGGGCGCTGTCAGTGTAGAGCAGTTCAACGACGTGCTTAAAGGCTTCAGTCAGGAAGGCGGCTTTGCTGCTGGCGCCATGCTACGCTTGAGCAACACTGTCACTGGCAAGTTTAGCACGGCCTTAGACAACGCCAAGCTTGCTGCAGCGTCATTGGGTAAACAGCTGTTGCCATTTGCCAGCAAAGCGTTGGACGCCTTTACTATTTTGGCGCAAAAGTTCACAGAGCTAGACGATAGCACAAAGCAAATAGGCATTGCCATTGGTGGTGTAGTCGGATCGTTCGGACCATTACTCACCATTCTGCCAAAGATTGTGCAAGGCTTGACTTTGATAACGTCACCTATTAGCGCAAGCGTGTTGGCCATTGGTGCGCTCGTTGCAGCGTTTGTCTACTTCTACGATGACGTGCGTCCCATTATTACCCAGGTGGCCAACCTCATGATCATGCTGTACAACAAGATTGTACCTATTCGCATCGTGGTGGCCTTTGTCCAAACTGCATTCACAAATCTAGGCAAAGCAATTGCCACAGCATTCCGTGCAGCCCTTGACATTATTAGCACGCTTGTCAAGTCATTATCGCAACTCATCTCTGGCGACTTTAGCGGAGCGTTTGACACCATTACAACAGGCCTTAAAGATGTTGCTGTTGACGTAGTGACGACAGGCGCAGAAATAGGCTCCGACTTAATTGATGCAGTCAATGAGGCTATCTATGCGGAGGAGATTGACTTGTTAGGTGAAGACGCCTTGCCTACACGTGCCGAAATCATGGAGCGCTTTAGCTCCCTCTTTAGTGGAGCTGGTGCAGCAGTTGAGGAGTCCTTGGCGCCAGCTACTCAAACAGTCACAGACCTATTCAAAAAACTTGAAGCCGTCACAGTTGAGGTAAGTGCCAACGTCACCGACAACGTTGAGAAAATGAGCGACAGCATGAAAACAATGCTTGACGCTTTCTCAAGTGGAGTGCAGCAAGCTGTCCAAGATTCAATGTCATTTGGTGCTGCCGCCTTGCTAGTTGCCAAACAAGTTGTGTTGGCATACTTGGCAGCGGCAAAGGCCAAAGTTGTAGAGAATGCAGCAACAGGATCAGCAAAGGCAGGCCCAGCCTTCCCGCTGCTTATGGCTGGCCTTATTGGTGCAGGCATGGGACTCATCAACAGCGTACAAATTCCAGCCCTAGCCAATGGCGGCCTTGCGTTTGGTCCAACTACTGCACTGGTTGGTGATAACAGAAACGCAAGGATAGATCCCGAGGTTATCGCGCCATTGTCTAAATTAAAAGACATGATGAGCAGCAACGCAGTAGAGGTATTTGGACGCATCAGCGGCAGTGACATCTACTTGAGCAACACACGTACCACCACCGACAGACAACGTTACGCATGAGCTACCACAGAGTCGCATACGGCAAAGGAGTAAACCAAAGAGGCGAAACAAGGTACGTTGTGCTGTACAAGCATACCTCTGGCACAGACCTAGGCAGGGAATTCCACCTAGGGCCTGACGGCTTCAGAGAAAGCTATGAAGGTCCAAGCCAAACCGCGTTGATGCCAGGCATCTGGACGCAAAAGCTTGAGGTGACAACTATTTGGGAAAACCCAACAGAGCTGGAAAGCGTGTTGTCTGACATGGCTACTGGAGCAGACGGCCTGTTTTTCATGCAAGTGCGCACAAATATCACAACGAGTTCACGACAAGCCTCACCCTTCTACGTCATCCTTCCAGAAGCTACTAGCATAGCAGACGATGCCGACAACGTGCAAGCAACCTTTGTTGGCACTGACGGCCTGGCTATGTTGCGCGATGTCAAGTACAACAACGCTGGCAATCCCTACACCGACCACCAGACAATAAAACAGCACATTGAAAACGTGCAGAGCAAGCACCTTTTGTTCGATGTGGCGCAAGCTATTGGCGCACTTTATGGCGGTGCACCGCGTTTAGTAATAGCAGAAAGCAACATCAGCGTGGACGATGAGTTGTACAGCGGCTATCCACCTAGTACGTCCAGTGGTACGCCAAAACGCATGCGCGTTCATCACAGGACATTCCACAAGCAAGGGCAAGACGGAGTCAACGAATACTTCAGCGCATACGATGTGCTGGAAAGCATTTGTCTTACATTGAATCTTGCGGTATCAATTCAGGATTGTTTTTTGAGGTTCTGGACAGCCGTCACAGACTACGGCACCATTTCAGGCCGCAATTACAAATGGGATGGCAGTGAATCTGCATTGACTACATATGAAGATGATTACCATTTTAACGGCAGCTATTCACCGTTCACGCCTGTCTACAAAAACATCAAAGGCGCCAACTGGACGCGGACTTTCTTGCCTCCAGCTGGTGACGTTCGATTGATTCGCAACACGCAAGGTGATCAAGGTGTTATTTATGCGACCAATGTCGCACCCAACACGCAGCTTTATGATTCCAATGATACCTACGAATCTGGTGACCAGTTGGTAATAAGAGGCAGCATAAGGATACAAAACGAAAACAGCTATTCTTTCACTGGTGGCGACAGGCTGAAGAGATTAATTCCAACATTTTCTATCACGTTGACCGACGACAACGGCGACACAATCTATTACAACAACGTGTTGTCCACGCTCAACGAATTGGCAGCGCATCAATTGAACAGCAACCCAGAAGGCAGACCAAGTACATTTACGGACAATGTCAACTACACACCAGGCAGTGTAAACGTGGCAGCTTGGTCATCAGATGTTGGCACTTACAGCTACCTCAATAGGAGCAACACAGAGCAAGGATATCTGCATGACGCCAACGAAAACTTTGATTTCGTGGTGCAATTTGAATTTGGTTTGAGTCGAGCATTACCGAGCAGCAATGGACCATTCACAGACCTCACATTGTTGCCAAAGCTTCTTGCCTACGATTCGGCAAACAATGTAGACAACACCTATGGCAACAGCTTAACAGTTCGTTTTGTAGAGGTTGGAGCCTACAGGAAGGCAAATGGAGAAGTACAAGCCGTCAGCAAATTCACACACCGAGCGCACACCGATACAGGCAGGACGGAGATAGACCTAGGTGAAACGCTGATAGGTGACAGAGGTGCCAAAACATACTTTGGAGGCATCGAGGTGTACGACGGTACTAATTGGGTGGCATCAAGTGGATGGGTCAACCAGGAGCAAAGCACACCACGTACAATCAATCAAATCGTGGTGGAGGAAGTATGTGCCTTTCACAAAAGGTCCAAGGTTTTAGAGCGTGGATCACTGGTGAACAATGGTGATTATCAATATTTTTCACTTGGTCAGGGCTTTAAGGATGTGGTTACTAGCTCGCGCTACGGCATGTTGTCCATGACGCGCGTGTTTACTCCTGCCATAGATGAGGTTGTTTTGGTTAGGGTGGGCCGCAATTTGTTGGACATCACAGCTGTGCAGGAAGGCAAAGACACTAGTGCCGTCACGACTTACGCCAAGCCAAACAACAACGATGCACTCGCCAATGTGTGGAATGTTGGCAGCAACTTGGGCGGCATTTCACAGACTTATCACAATGAAGCAAGGTTTTTCTTTGGCCAAGATTGGAGCAGCGTCATAGGCGCAGGAGAAACCAAAGAGCAGTACATTATATACAATACCAACGGCCAAGGTGAGTTTACAGATTTCCAAGGCGAGTCACCAGCAGCTGGCACAAATATCCAACGCAGAATATACCGCAATGGCAATGCTAGGACTGGTGCAAGCGATTCTGGTTGGAGTGCTATTGGCAGTTCAGCACAACCCAACGCAGGTGTCACGTTGGCTGGTGTAATTGATTTGATACATGAATATGAAGCCAAAAACACAGGTGGCCGTGCTTCTTATCTAATCACATACAGCGAGGTAAGCACGGCACTACTCTTGGACACATACACAGAGGCGACAGCTGCCTACAGCTTGCGCAAGGTGCGCAGTGACTACATTGGTGGTCCAATTGTTGTGCGCAGGTCTTCGGACAACGCGACTGCGAGCGTTGGATTTACGTCTGATGGTGATTTAGATACAGCAGCGCTGTTGTCTTTTTGTGGAAGTGGTGACGGCTTTGTGCAAACATGGTACGATCAAGCTGGCAGCAATAGCCTTATCCAAAACAGCACAAGCGCCCAACCTCAAATTGTGGCCAGTGGCGCTGTAGTCACAGTCAACAACCATCCAGCTGTTGACTTTAACGGAACCTCGCACTACATGGACAAAGCAAGCGTGACACTCAACCCGTCAAGCAATGCCGTTCTGACGTTTGCGGGTGTCTACCAATTTGATAACGTATCTGCTGCAGGTTATGTGGCTGCGCAATGGGATGGCTCTACAAGCAACCAAGTTTTTGGGTTGCTGAGCCTGGCAAGCGCTACCATGCGATTCATGGCACGCTTTCAAAATAACACGTTGTCAAGAGTGCAAAGTGCAGCAGGTGGCATCTCAACGAATACCCAATACATTGGCGTGGGCCAGTTCAAACAGAACCACAGTAAGGCTGTGCTCAACGACGTTGACCTGACGGATACAAATGTGAACAGCACAGTGAACCATGCCACAAGTGCCTTTGCTTTGGGCCACAGGCCAGATAGTGGTGCTGGCAAGTTTAACGGCAAGCTGCAGGAGTTTTGCGTATGGTCGCAAGCAACAAACACACACGATCGCAATGCGTTGTCAGACGCTATTGATGGCCATTACGGTACTTATTGATGGAATACATACTAATCAACCCAGAGGGCTTCTTGAACAGCCTAGAACGTGCCAAGGTCATCACACGGGAGCTGTACAATATCAGCTTTCCTGTGTTTCAGCAGTCAGAAGACGAGGCAGACAACAACTTGTTTCCTTGGATTACACACCCAGACGATGCCAACGAAGCTGCATTGGTTGTGGATAGCACGTACATTATCAAAGTACATCCTAGCTGTACATTGGAGAAGCTCGTAAGTGTGTTCCCAGAGCTGGACCCAGACGAACGATTCCAGTTGTCTAGTGCCATCCACCAATTGGGCATGTTCCCATTTGGGTTGATTCTGCCAGACACTGTGACCATACGAGATGAGCAGTACATGATTGACAACGGCTGGTTTGAAGAGGAAGAACTATGACACAGATAAAGGCACACGTACAGAACATGTTAAACGTGTCGTATGTCGGTGCGGTGTGGGTGGATGTGGTCAACGATGCCGTTGCAGTTGTGGCAGGAGTGACACTGATATGGTGGAATGTGGAACGTGCAATGCAAGCAAGGGAAGAGCGCAAGAAATGAGGTGGTTTAATTACGCAGAGTTTGACAGTCCTGATCAGCCAGGCAGTGGCCATCTGATGTGTGACAGCTTCCTAGATATGATTGACGAGGCACGGACGCTAGCAGGCATTCCCTTTGTCGTCACCAGTGGTTATCGCACCGAGGCACACCAAGCCAAGCTAAAACGTCAAGGGTACAAGACAAGCCCAACCAGTGCGCACCTACTTGGAAGAGCTGCGGACATTGCCGCGACGACATCACACCAACGCTACTGCATTATCAGTGCAGCCCTAGAAGCTGGCTTCACACGCATTGGCATTGGCTCTACCTTCATCCACCTAGACAACTGCCATGAGCAAGACGGAAAGACGCCAGAACTTATCTGGACCTATTGACCTTCTCAAGGTGCTTGAGCGCTTTGACGTCACCAGCGCATTTAAAGACAAAGGTGATTTGCGTAGGTGGTCAGCCAAGCGCACAGTAGGTGGCCTCATAGCCGCCACAGCATGCCACGACATATATGCCCACGGCATTAGCTGGCCAGGTGTTGCATTGTGTGCCATTTCTGTTCTACCTTTGGTGACAAGTTTGATTAAAGGATAGTCATCCAACAATGATTTGTTTTGAAGGGTGTGGCCAAACGTGGTCCACCCTTTTTTGATGCGT
>Ga0181406_1000870_pt1 | contig 11260 bp, 12 predicted proteins | sample 29SPOviralmetaG_FD_130135 | JGI IMG/M metagenome (GOLD analysis project Ga0181406, IMG submission 130135) | Marine viral communities from the oligotrophic San Pedro Time Series (SPOT) site, San Pedro Channel, CA, USA - 29 SPOT_SRF_2011-12-20 | ecosystem: Environmental > Aquatic > Marine > Strait... | reverse complement strand
TGGTCAAAACTCAATGATGGGACATGCTTCTTATGGCGGAACTCCTTTATATAATGTTGTTATAGGTTATAATGCAGGTCAACAATTTTGGGATGGAGATAATAATGTAGCTATTGGTTCTTACGCCATGGCTAACACAGCTCAACATTATAATACATCTACAGGAACAGTTGCAATTGGGTCTGGCGCAATACGTAACAATAGAAAAAATAATTATACCACGGCAATAGGATTTAATGCATTATATGCATTAAAAGGGAATGATACTGCTGCAGGAAATTATATAACTGCAGTTGGTGCTTATGCAGGATATACTGAAGAATATGGTTATGATCATACACTTATAGGATATAAAGCTGGATATAATTTAACAGCTTCAACGGGTAGTATAGTAATAGGATATGATGCTGCTAGCGGCCGATCCTATATGAATAAAGAATTATTTATAGGATCAGGTTCAACTCCTTTAATATCAGCGTCATTATCTACCGGCCATATTATTTTAAGTCCAACGTCATCAGAAGGACATTCTATTGGAGGATTAGAAGTACATGGATCAGGATCTAATATTTTTGAAGTAATAGGATCAGAAGGATCATTGTTTGCAATAGACGATTCATTGTCTGGATCATTGTTTGCAGTAACAAATAAATCAGGTATTCCTAGATTTGAAGTGTTTTCAGACGGCAAAATAGAAAAACAAGGTAATAATATTCAAGACGAATCATTTACATGGTTCATGGCATAATATGAAAAAGAACGGATACAATAGCGGATATATAGGAGTCGATCAATTAAGATCTATATCCGGAGTAATGTCTCAACAAAAATATTATATTATGAGACGGAACAATATAATACGAAAAGCTGGAAAACAATTAAATTCAAATGGTCTTCGATCCAATTGGGATGTAGCAACTATAGAACAAGAATTTCCTGAATCTTGGACTGACTCTGGGCCACAAAATCAGCCGTTAACATTTGTAGGAGGCCCTCAAAAAATAACTAATGACGGTGATGTTTATTTAGATTTTGATGCTACCGCTGATGGATTTACTCCAACAAATAGTTATTCATTAACAGGAGCAAATCCTGGAACTATAGGATTTGTTATCAGAACAACAGATACTCAAGCTTTATTTTTTGGTACTGGTGTTTACTTAGGAGCTTTTAGGGGCTCAAACAAATTTTATAACTCTGGGTTTGGAACTCCTAATTTCTGGCAAGATGGATATCAAAAAAGTAATATTTATGATCATTTAAGAGATGGTAATTGGCATTACATAGAATTTAAAGGTGTAGATAGATCAGCTACAACTGGCTGGGAATTTTCACAGTATAACGGGTATCAATTGAATTGCGACCTGAGAGCTTGTATATCGTATGACCGAGTATTAAGTGCAGCAGAAACATTAAACAATTATGATTATTATAACAGTATTGGTTATTTAACTGCATAATATTTATAATAAAGAAATTAAACCATGGCAACAACATATCATAACGCAGCTTTAAATATATCACAATCAACAACTATAGACATGAATTACTCAGCATCTGGAGATTTTTTAACTGCAGGATCTGGAGAAACATATATATTAAAAAACATTCAAATTGCAAATACAACTGAACCTGTTACTAACACTTATTATGATACAAATATAACTGCAAGATTTATAGATTTTAGTACGTCAACAACTCATAGTTTAGCAAAAGTTATAAATGTACCAAAACATTCGTCAATTGATGTATTATCAGATAATTTAGTTTTAGAATCAGGAGATAAAATACAATTACAGATAACAGGCTCATCAGGTGGCACTGTAAACTATGAAGTAAATGCAGTAGGAAGTTATTTGAAAATAACATAAAGGTTCACCATGGCAATTCGTAGAGGTGAAATAATTACTAGAATTATAGAAAACGGTTTAACTCATAATATAGACCCTTCAAATCGTGTAACATATCCCAGATCAGGAATCAAAGTTTATAATACTATAGACACAGACATTACTGGTTCATTTATCAATGATGTAGCATATAATAATGAATCGCCAGATAATTTTCAATTTGGACTAGATGGAGTAGATGATATAATTAGATTCGAATCTCATTTTGCTGCATTTGGACAAACAGATATTACATTGTCATATTGGTTTAGATTATTAGGATCGCCTGCATCATATTGGCACGGGTTGTCCAACGAAATTGCTACTCAACTACCTTTTAGATCAAGAATATTAATTAAAGAAAATTTAGCTCAATTATTATATACATTAACTTTAAATGGACAACAGTCAATTACTCCTATTAGTTTTTCTTTGAATACATGGCATAATGTAGTTATAACAAAAGACAGCATAGTTGGTACCAAAGTATATTTAGACAATATATATAAAGGTGGACACTCAACGGAAACAGGTGCTATAACTGGAACTAGTACCACAACAGTAGGAGGTACTGACGTTGGACGTGGTTATGAATCTGGATATTACATGAATGGTAAAATAGGATGTATACATGTTTACAATAGAGCATTATCAGCAACAGAATTAACTCATAATTACAATGCAATGGTTGGGAGATTTTCATGAGTGGAAGAGCTGGCGAAATTATTACAGATATTGCTGACGATGGTTTATATTTTCATCTAGATGCATCTAATAGAGCATCATATCCTAAAACAGGTACTAAATCTTATAATACTATAAGCCCAATATCTGGAAGTTTTATAAATGACACATTTGTAGATTATTCTGTAGGTAAAGGTGTATTTAGTTTTGATGGTGCGGATGATGCTATTTATCTTGAAGGAACAGATAATGTTAATAGTTGGTTAATACCCGCTAATTCAACAGATCCATTTTCAGTTTCAGTTTGGTTTAATTCAAATAGTGTAACAAATAATCAATATTTAATATCTGCAGGACAAGGTGGAGGATCAAATTGGAATGTTATGATAAACTCCTCAAAAATAAAATACCGTTTAAGATATATTGGAGTTTCACCTCATTATAAAGATTTAATTAGTTCAACATCATTAACTAATAATATATGGTATAATACAACTGCGGTTTTTACTGGAGCTCAAATGATACTTTATATAAATGGGGTCGAAGATGGTACTCCAATATCAACAACTTTTTATAGAGCTACAAACAATGTCGATGGAACTATAGGAACATACTGGTATAATGGACAACCCCATACTGGAGATTTTAATGGAGAAATAGGACCTATATCATTTTACAAATCAAAAGCATTATCAGCAGCAGAAGTTTTACAAAACTATAATGGATTAAAAGGTAGATTTGGTTTATGAGATTAGGAGAAATTAAAACTGATATCGTTGAGAATGGATTGGTATTTAACATGGATCCAGCTAATAGAGCAAGCACTGTACCTAGTATGAGTACGGATAAAACATTTAATACTGTAGATACAAGTATTTCTGGATCATTTGTAAATGATACAATATATGATTCTAGTACAATATCACCAAGTTATGCTCTTGATGGTACTACAGATTACATTAGAGTAGGAAATAGTAGCAATAATTCAACTTTTGCTTTTGAGGGTAGTGCTACTTTTAGTATATGGATATATCCAATTTCTAATAACTGTATGTTTTTGACAAAAAGAAACACCGGTATTGGGTGGGAATTGGGGTTAGATACGGGTGGATATATTAGTTGGTATTTAAGATCATCAGGCCTAGTTACTTATGATACTGCTAATGGTACTACTTTAACTTTAAATAGTTGGAGTAATATTACTATTATATTAGATAGAAATGCTAATTTAGTAAGTAGATATTTAAATGCTTCCCTTACTGGAACTAACACATCTATATCAGGTTTAACTAGTTTAAGTGATAATACTACTGATGTTTGTATAGGTGGGAGATATGCTAGAAACGATCAATTTTTAAATGGGAATATAGGCCCCATACAAATCTATAATCGTGCATTATCCTCAACAGAAGTTTTACATAATTTTAATGCATTAAGAGGTAGATTTGGAGTTTAGGTTATATTTATAATAAACCAAAGAAACTACAATGGCAAATACATTATCAAGCACTGGAATATCTAATGGAAGTAGAATACTTCCAGCTCATATATCACAAATAACTGATGCATTATCAAAACAAGAAGCATATGATATAACAATATCAGGATCTTTAGTTGTAACTGGATCAGCAAAATTTGATAGTACACTATCAGCTGTTTCAATGTCAGGAGATGGATCTGCAATAACAGGAATACTAAACGCAGTAACTTCATCTCATTCTTTATTTAATGATTCTTCATCTCATGCAATAACAGCTAACACAGCTAGCTTAGCTTTATCTGGCAATGGAGTATTTAGTGGATCATTTTCAGGATCACACACCGGTATCGTATTAACAGCAGTTTCAGAAAGTTTAAATTTTGCAGACGATTCTGCAGCTGCAGCTGGAGGCGTTGCATTGGGCGGATTATATAGAAGTGCAAGTTTTGTAAAAATTAGGATTTCATAAAAAAATTTATTATAATAAATTATTATAGTTTACAAATAAATACAAACAAATAAAAATAAAGTTATATTATGGCAAAAAAAGAAACAACAAAAAAACTAGAGCAAGTAGATATTGATTCAATAGTAGAATTAAGACAAAAATATGCTGAAAACACAAATGCATTAGGTTTAATAACAACTGATGAATATGCAATTAATCAACAATTAGAACAACTTAAATTACAAAAAGAAAAAATGTTTTCTTCATTAAATGAATTAAGAGAATCTGAAATGAAATTAATGGATTCACTTAAAGAAAAGTATGGAGACGGACAAATAAATATTGAAGACGGAACATTCACTTCAATTTCATAGGTTTTTCCGTTAATGAATCATATTTATAATAAACATAATTAGAGGAGACAACTAATGGCCGAAAGAATAGTATCGCCAGGTGTATTTACAATAGAAAAAGATCAATCATTTTTACAACGAGGAGTTAGTGAAATTGGAGCATCAATAGTAGGATCAACATTAAAAGGTCCAGCTCAAGTTCCTACAAAGATAGGATCATTTTCTGAATTCCAAGAAATATTTGGAGGATATACCGATGAATCATATGTACCATTTACAGTACAAGAATATTTAAAAAATGCAGGTACCATTACAGTAACAAGATTATTGTATGAAAATGGATATAATTTACAAAATGGCGTATTAGCTATTGTAGCTGAATCAGGATCGGTTTCAGAAGTAACTCATTTATTACATCCAACTCAACCAGTATCAACTACAGGTGATTCAAATGTATTTGAAGAGTCATTATTTGAAAATTTAAATTCTGGATCTTTTAAACTAAAAGTTTCTGGAGCATTTGCGACGGATTCATCAATACCAGGATATTCGGCATATTTAACTACTGACTTTATTTCTGCATCATTAGATTCAACATCTAATAGTTATATCACAAAGATATTTGGAAATAATCCTAAATCAGTAAATTATCCAGTTTATGTGCAATACGAAAACAAAAATGCATTTTCATTATTTAATCAAAGTAGTGAAATATCAATGAGTTTAGCAATTGTAGATAAGTATCAATTTCTTCAAGATTTTCAAGCAGCATCTACTCCGTATATAACATCACAACAAATAACAGGTGGGTCTTCTATAGACTTATTTAAATTTCATACATTATCTCATGGTAACGTAGAAAATTTTGATGTTAAAGTTGGAGTAAGAGATATTAAAGTTTCATCAGAAGTATCAGATCCAAATGGATATGGAACATTTACATTAGAAGTAAGAAGAGTAAATAATCAACATTTACCTACTTCACCTTTTGATTCTGATGACACAGACAAATCACCAGACATAGTAGAACAATTTACCAATCTTAATTTAGATCCAGATTCTCCTAATTATATAGTTAGAAGAATTGGCGATCAATTTAGAACTATTGATAGTGACGGTAAAATATATGATAATGGTGATTATCCAAACTTATCAAAATATATAAGAATCGAAGTAACTGAAAATGTTAAAGCAAAAGCGATAGATGCATCTTTAATACCATTTGGTTTTAGAGCAACAAATTCTCCAATTCCAGATGTATCGGGATCTGCAGGTAATTTAAACCTAGGTGCCGTATCATATGTATCATCACAAGTAATAGGAAGTTCATATAGTTCAAAAAATTATTTTGGATTTGATTATACAAATTTAAATAACTTAAATTATTTAGCACCATTACCAACATCAGGTTCAAATACTGGATCAAATTCAGATTTTTATCTAGGAAATGTATCTCAAGCTGCTGAAGCTAATTTTCCAAGTATAGCTGGTGCCTATTCTGGATCTATAGGAACATCATTAGACGCCGGTAGGTTAGCAACAGAAATATCAATTAATACTAGAAAATTTATGGTACCATTCCAAGGTGGATTTGATGGATCAAAACCTAATTTACCTAAAATGATTGGAACTAATATTAAATCTTCAAATACATTAGGATTTGATTGTAGCACTTCAACCTCAACTGGAACATTAGCATATAGAAAAGCATTTGCAGCACTATCAAATACCGATTTCTTTGATATGAACATGTTAATTACACCTGGATTAATAGACAGATTACATTCAAGTGTAACAGCAGAAGCTAGACAATTAGCAGAAGATAGACAAGACACATTTTATATAATGGATGCAGGAGCTGTAACAGATTCAATTTCAACCGTTGTTAATCAAGTTAATTCAATTGATTCAAATTACACTGCAACATATTTCCCATGGGTGAGAATAGTCGATCCAGGAAAGAATAAGCCAATGTTTGTTCCACCATCTGTAGTAGTACCTGGAGCATTATCATTTAACGATACAGTAGCAGCACCATGGTATGCACCTGCAGGATTAAATAGAGGAAGTTTAACGTCTGTAATTAATACATATGAAAAATTGACTCAATCAAATAGAGATGAGTTATATGAATCTAGAGTTAATCCAATAGCAAATTTTCCAAATCAAGGAATTTGTATATGGGGACAAAAAACTCTTCAATCTAGACCATCTGCATTGGATAGAGTTAATGTTAGAAGACTATTGATAACTGTTAAGAAATTTATTGCTTCGTCGACTAAATTTTTAGTATTTGAACAAAATACAACCGCAACTAGAAATAGATTTTTAGCTATAGCAAATCCGTATTTAGAAAGTGTTAGATCACAACAAGGACTTCATGCATTTAGAGTTGTAATGGATGCAAGTAATAATACACCAGATTTAATAGATCAAAATATATTATACGGACAAATATTTTTACAACCAACTAGAACGGCAGAATTTATAGTATTAGACTTTAATATTCAACCAACTGGTGCTTCATTCCCAGAATAAAAGTTAAGGAATGAATATTTATATAAAAGAAATAGGATAAAACATGGCATTAGAGCAAGAATTAGATGGAATTAATCAAAATGAACTATTTGATAGTGCATTTGATTGGGAACCTAAATATACCAATAGATTTATTATGTATATGGGAGATATTCCTACTTATATTATAAAAGCTGCAGCTAGACCTTCTTTAACTAATGGTGAAGTTATTCTTGATCATATTAATGTTGAGCGAAAGCTAAAAGGTAAAACTAGATGGCAAGACATTTCGGTCACATTATATGATCCAATTGTACCATCAGGAGCACAGTCGGTAATGGAGTGGGTAAGATTACATCACGAATCTTTAACAGGTAGAGATGGATATAGTACTCAATACAAAAAAGATATTAGATTTAATTCACTTTCACCAACCGGAGAAATTATTGAAGAATGGTTGTTGAAAGGAGCATTCATTGCAGATTCAAACTTTGGATCAATGGATTGGTCGACAGAAGAATCAGTTCAAATTGAATTAACATTGAAATATGATTACGCTGTATTAGAATTTTAAAATAAATTATAAAAATAATGGGAGTTTAGGCTCCCATTTTTACGCTCTAAAAATATTTATTATAAATAAGTCATTCCAATCATATTGTTACATTTAAACCTAGGTAACATATGAATCGTATATTTATTATATTTTTAACTTTATTAACTTGCAATATATTCTGCCAAGATACTATTTTTAGATTTGAAGAAGAGCCATTAACTGGAAAGATAGTATTTATTGATAATAACATTATATTATATAATAAAAATAATTTTATAAAAGATATACCAACAGAAGTTGTATTTGGATATAAAAAAGACAACAAACTATCAATATTATATAAAGAAAATAAACAACCATTTTCCAAAATACAAATGAATGATTATGTAACGGGTAGAACAAAAGGATATCAAGATCATACTCCAGGAATACCATTTGCAATAGGATTTTTTAGTTCTTATTTTTATACATATTACAATACTAGAGGTTTAACTAGAAATCCAAAGTTTTCTTCATTGGTATTTACTGCAGTACCATCAATTGTATTTACATATGTAAAACCTAAGGCTAATAAAAAATGGAGTTTAGAAAAAAGAACAGGTTATCAATTATCTAGATCTGAAAAAAATCAAGTTTCATCATGGTGGGGTGCAGTATTAGGCACTGCTACTATATTTACTCTCTATTTTTCAAGTAACTAATATTTATAATAAAGTTTTAAAAAGGAAAGTTATGACAAAATTAACAGATCGTTATTCAAATGAAAATCTAATAAACTTAGCAACTCAAAATTACGACAAAACAAAAAAAAGTACTTTACCAACTGAAGTAGTAACATTAGCTTCAGGAGGAAAGGTATATCCAAAAACAAATCCATTAAGCTCTGGAAAAGTAGAAATGCGTTATATGACCGCTTATGACGAAGATATACTAACAAATGCATCATATATAAAAGAAGGAATTGTTTTAGATAAGCTATTAGAAGCACTTATAATATCGGATATCAATATAAATAACATAGCATCGGTAGACAAAGATGGATTACTTATACATGCAAGAATAGTTAGTTATGGTAAAATATATCCAGTAATAGTGGTAAATCCAAAAACCGGAAAATCATTAGAACGTGAAGTGGATTTATCAAAAATTTCTGCAATCGATTTTCAATTAGAATCTGATGAAAATGGTGAATTTGATTATACAATTAATGAAGATCTAACATTGAAATTTCAATACGCTGCAATTACTGGAGAACAAACAGTTTCAGAAGCATTGCAAAAAGCTATTACCCAAGTAAATAAATCTAGATCTGCAGAAGAAATAAAACATTTTATTCAATATGAATTTTTAGCTGCAGATGCTAAAAAATTTAGATCATATATTGCAGATAATGCTCCTGCAATGAATTATGAGTATGAATTTGAAGGTGAAGAAGGAGGCACCTTCAAAGCAAGGTTTCAGCCTGGAACAGACCTTTTTTGGTTTTAAACCAGAAAATCGTGTCGACTTACACGATCAATTATTTAATATTTTATGGGCAGGAGAAGGTAGATGGACATGGAATGATATATATCATATGCCATTATTTCTTAGAAAATTTTATGTACGAAAGTTAAATTCCATATATGAAAAACAAAAAACTGCAGAAAAACAAAGAAAGAAGAAGCCAACCCCTAAAGATAAAATTGCAAAACCTCCTATGTAAATATTTATATAAAAAGATATTTGCATGAATATTACTTATAATCACATACAAACATTAAAACAACTTCCTAATATTGGCCAAACAAATACAGGTGGACAAAACACCCCATCCGGAGGAAGAACTAAAAAACAACAATTTGTAGATGAACTAGGATTTGATCTTGGTGAGTTTGTTCCTGGATTAGAAGAAGCTATAAAACTTAGTGATAAATTAGATGATTCATTTGGAGATTTAGCATTAAGTTCAAATAGTCTTATACAACAATTTAGACGTCAAGCTAAAGGAGTTATTGAATTATCAAAAGTATATACTATATTCGAACAACGAAATAAAGAATTAAATAAAGCATTTGGTATTAATACAAAATCTGCAGTAGGATTAGGAAAAACATATGATACGTTAGCTAACGACTTTGGAGTTTCTGGACAAGCTACACGAAAATATGGACAAGACTTAAATAAATTACTTCCTGGATTACAAAAAACTGTAGCTGGATCTGGAAAACTAGGATCTAGCTTAGTTAAACTTCAAAAAGGATTTCAAGCAAATTTAGGATTATCTGGAGAAACTGCAAATAATTTCATTAGATTTGCTGGAGGTTCTGAAGAAGCATTAACGTCGACGTTAGAAACCGCCCAAGCGTTAGAAAAAATTACTGGTCTACAAGGATTAAATCGAGATCTAACAAGAGATTTATCTAATTTAGCACCACAAATACAATTGCAATTTTCTAGAATTCCTGGATCACTAGAATTAGCTGTATTAAAAGCAAGAACTTTAGGAGTATCATTTGGAGAAATAGCAGCTATAGGAGGTAAACTATTAGATGTAGAATCATCTGTTAATGATGAGTTAGAATATCAATTATTATCAGGAAAGCGATTAGTTGACCAAAATGGAAAAAGTTTAACACAACAATTTAGAACAGCAGCAATTCAAGGAGATGCAAATGCTCAAACAGATGCACTAAATAAAATTTTAGAAACTCAAGGAGATACCATAGAAAACAATGTTTTTGCAAGACAACAACTAGCTAAAACATTAGGAATTGAAGAAAGTAAACTATCTGCTATGGTTCAACAAAGAAGGTTGTTACAAAAACTAGGGCCAGAAGCTGAAGGTATATTAGAATTGCAAGGAGAAGATTTAGCTTCTGCAGTAGATGATTTTAAAGCTAAAAATAAAGATTTAGCAGGTGATCTAGATAAACTATTAGAAGTAGCAGATACAAGAACAACAGATGAGCGATTAGTTGATGTTTTAGGTTCATTAGAAGCTGCACTTTCAAATCGTCAATTAGATAACTTATTAAAAACTCAAGTACCAACGGGAGCAAAAAATGCTGACGGTGACGATATTTTAAAAGCTGGAGGACTAGATAATTTGTCTAAAATATCATCTGTATTTTTAAAATCGTCAACAAAAGTTACGAGTGAAGTTAGTAATTTTGTGAATGCAGGACAAACCTTAACTCAAGGTATATCTGAAACTTTTGGTCGGCTTTCTGTTACATTTGAAAAATTAACTCCTTCTTTAATAACATTATCAGACGCTATACCAGTTTTTGGAGTTTCTGTTAATAAATTTGTTGGTTCTATTGGTAAATTGATTAACACAACTGATGTTTC
>Ga0181406_1000867_pt1 | contig 11279 bp, 8 predicted proteins | sample 29SPOviralmetaG_FD_130135 | JGI IMG/M metagenome (GOLD analysis project Ga0181406, IMG submission 130135) | Marine viral communities from the oligotrophic San Pedro Time Series (SPOT) site, San Pedro Channel, CA, USA - 29 SPOT_SRF_2011-12-20 | ecosystem: Environmental > Aquatic > Marine > Strait... | reverse complement strand
TTTCTGCCTGAGCCTTGTCTTGAAAACCGTTGTTGTAGTTTTCGTAGCCGCGTGGCATCTGTCGCGCCCAACCAGTCTCAGGTCGCACAAGCTGCTCAACGTAGTAGTAAGTAATATCCAGCATCATCTTCTCCGTTAGTGGGGAGGGACATCCTCCCGACACAGATATAATCCCACAATCCCGTGTCGTTGTACACATTTATTTGCACAAAAGTGTAAATAATTATGTGATATTTGCAGCGTTTTCCAGAAGGCGTTTCTTGTTGTAGAGCCAGAAGACCAGCAAGTACCTGTCGCCGCCCTCGACGGCCAGCCCTCGGTGCATGTTGGTGAAGCTTGGGAAGATCAGCGCGTGACCGCTGGGCAGTGGGCTAAGCGTACCGTGTTGATGAAACTCTGTGCCACCGCCTTTGTAGCCGCCCGTATTCAGGGGAACCACCACGCTGATATCGGCACTCTCGTCGTGGTGCCAAGCGCCCTGCTGTTTCTCTTTGAGGTTGTAATTGGCTATCTGGATGCTCGATACGTCTGCACAGTCGCGCTGGTAGAGCGCCAAGAAGATTGGGTTGAGCACGTTCTGCACCACGAACCACATATTACGGTAGAGCTGTGGCGCATGTTCTCTGAGCACAATCTCAGGGATCTGCCTCAGCTCGTCCTCGGCATCGTTGGTTTCAAACGGTATCTCTTTGACCATGCTGTCGATCTCTTCGACTAGCATCTTGCAGAACTGCCGCCTGAACAGTGGCACCTTGTAAACGTCTGGAAACACCTTCTTACAGAGCTGAGAGACGGGTGTGGGCTGCATCTTATCAACCCCCATCCTAGCCCTAAACTCGGCAATAACAGGCACAGTCTTCTGTACAGCTTCATACAAAGGCTGGTTCACCATCCAATGCGACTGCATCGACAGCATGTAGTTCTTTATTTCATACATTGTACAATGGTACACAATCTTGTAAAATCCATCAATATTTGACAGAGAATCACTATGGAAATCGAAGACGAGCCAGTCGAGCAGCGCAAGCGCAAGTCGCTGGCTATCGACAAAGAGACATACGACTTATTGCGTGACATCTGCGCCAAAGAACGGCGCTCTTTGATCCACCAGTTGCAGCACTTGATTGAGGCAAAACACCAAGAGTTATTTCACGAGGACTACCTTTGAGAAACCCTTTTAAGGCCAAAGCTGTGCCTCAGTCTTACCGCCCAGTGCTTGAGGCCAGAGAGGTTATCGAGTTGTTTGGCCGACTAACCATGCACCAGCAGGCTGCTCTTATGCGCCTTATGAGCCGCAACCTGATGATCGAGGTCGATGGTGGCGCACTCATGGGCTATGACCTTGGCTATGAGGTCGAAGGCGCTATGATCGTTGCGCGTGAGGTAGAACCTGAACCGCTAGGCGAGTGAGGCAATACCGCCCAAGTTACCCCTAGTCCGCATGGCAATCTCTCTGTCCTTGTCGAGCGGCACTATCGCAGAAGAAAGCGCAAGATCAAGGTTACCCGTTGCAGGCGCTGGCTGGGTGTCTGAGAGTGGCTCAAATATAGACTCCTCCTCAGTTGGCTCAGGCATCGCTTGGCTTACTGGAGGAGGCGCTGCTTGCGGGGTTGGATCTTGAGCCGCTCTTCGGCTCTCCAGAGAATTAATTGCTTCTAATAGCCTATCTCTTTCTCGCCCTGAAGAAGCCTCTTCCTCTGCCTCAACATCTGGAGACAATGCAGTCCTGATAGCGCCTTGTGTCGTTGCAGAAAGCATTGGCGTCTGCATACGTTGTATTGTCTGGCTAACCGCGTTTAGCGCGTCTTCACGACGCTGCACACCCTCTGCAACGTCTAGCCCTTTAGCAAACGCCGCCCTTCCAACTACGCTTGGCGACATCAACATGCCTGTACGCATTGCTGCGCTCATCAAGGTGTAGCCGCTGGCTGATGGGTTCATCTTTATTTCTGCCCACACAGTAGGCAGCACGTTGGCCCTAAACTCTTTAATTCGAGCAATTTCTTCTGGGTTAAAAACCCTGTTTATGATGTCTCTATTCTTAAAAAATACATCATTGTAATTATCTACAATGGACTTTCTTGTTATTTCTCCACCCTTACCAGCAAACGCCTTGGTCATGATGCCGTCTTTAAGAAGCGTTACAAACTGAGCGTATTCATCTGCATCTAATGATTTTTGCAACTTGTCTAGAACCAGTCCCATAGACTGGTCTGGGGCAAACTTGCTATGCCCAAACAAAAGACGAGTCACTTGAACTGGGGTGTATTGATTGTTTGCTAGTTGCTCCAATATAGCGTTAGCTGCGCGTTCTTGTTTGTTTCTTCCAACACCGCGACCAATCGTAGCCATGTAGTCTGCGTATAGGCCAGTGGCTGTTTTGAGCTGGTCGAGCACCTCTTGGTCGCCGTCTATAAATCCTTTTTCAATTCCTTCATAAATAGATTCATCAAGCTTAGCCTTCATTTGAATCAAGGCGTTCTTGTCAGTTTGATTGTCAGCCTGACCTATTGCTGCTCTTAATGCTTTTTGATATCCATGTATCTCATTTAATTCTTGACCGCGAAACTTTGGATCAAGCGTTTTTTTTCTTAGCCTGCGAAGCTCAACAATTTCCCTTCTTAACGGCCCTTCAACAATCTGTCTTGGTGTTATGCCAAGGTTGGGAACTACGTCAAGCAGCTCTTGAACCACTTGGCGCACACCGTCTGGGTTCATAACAGGCTGTTGCTCAACACTCTTAACCGCATCATACAAATCGCCAGACTCTTTCTTGAGCCTTTGAGCTGCGCCCGAAACCGTTTCTTGCGCTGCCTCTGCTGCAACGCTCGGTATGTTCCCGTAAATGCCAGAGGGGTCTGCGGTGCCTGCGCCAAACTCTGCTTGCAGCTCCATTGCATCATTACGAATAGCGCCAAGTTGAGCGTCATCAAAACCACGAATCAACAAGGTTGCAGGGTCAGACGAGGGCAGGTTGCGTAGCTGATCCTCTACGCCAAGCTGCTCGGTCTGTCTGGGCGTTACGCCCTGCGGCAGCTCTGCGGTTCTTTGCCCCTGAGTAAGCGGGTATTTCGATTCTTGCAATACGTCAAAAGAAAAGCGCGGGAACATTTCATCAAATGCCGCACCCAAGTTTCTACCAGTCTTTGACGCGCCTTGTGCAACCGCTCTAACGCCGATACCAATACCTCTTGCGATGGGCGGGAGAAGCGTGTCAGCGGCCACACCAATCGCTGTAGAAGTTCCGATTTGCTCTCCGATGTCGCCAATATCGCGTTCTTTAGCGGCCACGGTTTCTGGAGTTATGTACGCCTCACCAGCTATGGTAGCCGCTTCTGTTGCGCTGTAAGCGCCAGCGCCCCTAGCGCCAGTCTCAAGCGCCGTCTTGCCCTTTCCTGCAATCCTTGTCGCTGGCAAATATCTAATTATTTCGCCCAACATCGTAACAAAATCTTGCTCAGAAGCGCCCGGCTTATTGACGTAATAGGGAATGTTGTTCCAAACGATAATTGGCAACCCGTACTTGTCAGCATACTTGCCCCCATACCTTGGATCGCCGTCAAAAGCATCATGAATTATTTCGGCTTTGCCGTAGTCATCACGAGCCATCATGCCTTTTATTCTAGGCAAAAACCCCTCAAAAAAGCCCGGCGCATCAGAACCCATGTCTGTTAGCTCTGGAAGTTGAGGGAACTCAATAGGTACGCCTTCACCGCTAATCGCTTGCCCAATAGCCGATGGTGCGCTCAATATCATGTCTACGACATCAATATCTGGCCTATCTTGCTGGGCAACTACATCTTCATCAGGCTCTGAAGCGCCCATAGGAGCGCCCTTGAAACCGTCTGGCAAACTCTGTAACGGCATAACTTATTTGAACCCTTTAATTATGTAAACGGGTTCACCCGCAATTAAAACTTTTCCTTGAGCGTCTCGGTTTATAAACACAGCCCCGTCAGGCAGCGATTTCATCCAGCCCTCTATTGCCTGATCGTCAGAGCTGTCTCCTGTAAATTTCTCAAAAATACCCGTATCCATTTGTTTGATTGAGTCATTGACTTGTTTGCTGTTGATGTAATCTCCAGAAGTCAGCGCCTCTTCTTCGGCTCGGTTGTAAGAAATCGAGTTTTCAGTCATCTTTTTGTAAACGTACAGTGCAATGTAATTTGCTTCTGGAGTTTTGCCCAAGTCTAAAATAGCCTGCCTGTAAGCTTTAAATTCCATGTCTGAAGTAGAGCCAGACCCAACTGGTCTAATCTTCGTGGCTAGAATGTTAGATATCCCAACCAATGATTCTATCTGAGCAATTGAAGGATCATCTGTGCCAAATACTTGAGTAAACAGTTGTTTAACAGGAAAAGTTATTTCCGTTAATCTGCCCGTTTCAGCGCCATCCTTTAACAACATTAACGCCCTTTCAACTTCTGGTAGCAAAGTTAACGCTTTGTCCACATAGGCGCTGTTGTTTTTAGCAATAATCTCTAATCGTTTTTTGCTGTAGCCGTCAAAATTTGTTGTTTCGCCAGTAGCCGTATTTAGCATGACGTTATAAACCTTGTCGCCTTGAACCAAAGGTCTTAACTCGGTGTATTTGCCGCCGCTAATAATCCTTTTGCCTATTAAAGACGGATCAGAAGGTATTAATTGCTGCACCGAACTTTCAAAGTAAGGGCTTTCTTTTGTAAGCCCTAAGCCCTCAATGGTTTTTTCTGCATCAGCTCTGTTTTGATAGATGGCAATAGCGCCAGCGTCTGGAACCTTCCAACCAGTCGCAGGTGCAGACACTTCAGAAAGGTTGCTTCTGTTTGCAAAAATTTCTGACTCAGTAAGCATTGGCCTAGAGCCTTCATCATAAAACACGCCGCCAACCATGATGCCGTCAGGATTGGTAACAAGAACTTCGTTTACCTTATTGTCTGCATTTTCTTTGGCCCTCAAAAGCCTGTACTCGTTGATTAAGTTTGTTGCAGAATCAGCGTCCGTCTTAGCCATCTCAAAGGCTTTCAAACCGATGGCTCGATCTTCTTGAAGACGCTTCTCTTTAAGCGCCGACTGCTCTTTACCAAACTGAGCCAGTCCCATGCCAGCAGAGCGAAATGCGCCAGTAGTTGGGTCAGCAGCAAGCATTGCACCACCAACAGTAGAGGCTAAGTCATAAAAGTTTGGACGCGATCTCTGCCCGTAAACCTGACGCAGTTGGTCTTGGTACTTGCTGAAGCTTTCATCAAAGTCTGGAACCGTGATGCCAAGGTCGTTTTGTTTGGCGGAAGACTTAGGCTGCAACGCCTCTAATTGAGATTTTAGCTCAGCAATGGGATCAGGCTCGTCAAACTGCTCCATGTCCAACGGCTTTAGGCCGGGAGCACCAGTGGTGTAATCATCAAACGGGTCTATCCCCTGAACTGGCTCTAATCTTTCCATTCTTTAACCCGCTTGTCGTTGAGGCTGTCCGTAAAAGTTGCCCAAAGCGCCTAGTGCCGCCAAGCCAGTGCCTACACCCGCCTGCAACGCAGAAGGATCAGGCGTAAAGTTGGTTTGGAACTGGGTCTGCCCTGCGGGAGCCATGTTCACGAATGGCATCAAGGCTTGGTATTGAGCCAGCGGAGCCTGTTGCGCCTGCAACAAGCCAGCGCGTTGTGCATCAAGCTGCGCCTGTCTGTTCTGTTGAGCCATTCCGCCAATGCCCTGCAACGCTGCAACGTCTTGCGCCCCAGCCTGCTGTGCCTGCCCACCAAGACCGCTCAGGAAGCTTCCATAGCCCGTCTGAGCAGCGCCAAGCTGTTGTCCTGCCTGAGCCTGCTGTTGACCTATCTGTCCGAACTGACCCGCTAGGGTGCTCGCTACACCCATGCCAGTCTGTCCTGCCATCTGACGTGCGGCTGCATCTTGCTGACCTAAGCCAGAAAGTGTTTGACCCAAGCCAGTACCAGCGGCGAATCGTTGCTGAGCCATCTGGCCTAACTGACCGCCAAGCTGTTGCTGAGCACCAAGCTGCTGCTGAGCACTCTGCTGAATAAGGTTCCCGTAGCCCGTTCCTGCTGCCAGTTTGGATTGAGCTGCCTGACCTAGCTGACCAGTCACATCACGACCCGCGCCATAGGCTTGGCCTTTCAATCCTGCCAAACCAGCCGATGCTGTTCTGGCGGCTTGTTTCTGACGCTCATCCTCTGCAATTGCAGTCTGTTGAGCCTGCTGGAAGCCCTGTGAGCGCAATGCGCCAACACCCTTTGACAAACCCCTGCCCATCGCTTCGGCTCGCTCAGCGGCGCTTAGACGCGCTCTGGAGCCGAATGCTGACTCGCCACCAGATGACACATCACGCGCATACTGCGCTAAGTCTTGTTGAGCCAAACCCTTAGTGGCGTCATCGATCATCTGCTGAACGACGGCGTCTTCGTATGGGTTTTGATATTTAGATGTGGCCTCGGCTATGTCCAGTGCGCCAGTGGTGCCACGCAACAAGCCTTCAGACTCGCCCAAACCACTGCGAAGGCGTTGAGCCTCCGTCATGCTCATGCCGACTGTGTCGGTTATGTCTCTGCCAAATTCATCGTAAGTCTTGCGGCCCTGCTGTTGAGCGCGAGCCAAGTCCATTCCAAATCTTTGGGTGTCACGCACACCTCTTCGAGATAGGTCGCTGATGTCGCCACGAAGCCGCTCTTCAGCCGCTATCGCCCTGCCTCTGCCCTGCTGCGACCCTCTTAGAGCGTCCATTAGGGCGCGATCTCGTTGGTCTAGTGAAAAGCGTGAGCCTTCACGAATAGACTCCAACGCTTGCTGTGACGCAACCGCTTGGTCGGTTAAGCCGCCCTGTAACGAGTCGATTCCCATCTGGCCTCGACGCATCGCCTCTTCAATAAACGGCTGTTGAGCGCCGACATTGGATCGAGCCAGTTGCATGGCCCTGATTTGATCTGGGCTAAACCCTGCAATCTCTTGGGGTATGACGATGGGTCGGCCCTGCTCGTCAAAGAAAGTACGCTCAGCAGCTTGAAACGCGCCCGGTATGAAGCCACCCGCGCCATCCAAACCAAACAGCAATTGCTGGGTTATCGGATCAAGGCGTGTTTCGGTCTTGGTTACGCCTGAAACAAAAGGCTGAGACGTATCGGCTGTACCGCCCTCTTGAAACTTACGAACCCTTTGCAGTTGTGCTGGCGTCAGAATGCTCATTTCTTTTTAGCCCTCTTTGGCTTGGGCTTATCCGCAAACTCGGCAAACAAGTCCATCATTTCGTACATGAGCGCGGTGCCATCGCCACGGCTTTCACCGCCATTTGGCGTGAGCGTAATGATGCCGCCATCACCCTTAGATAGATCAAAGGCTCCCGCACCACGAACCGCTTGGCCCGTCATAACAAACTCGCCGTCACTCAGCATCGCTGGCACATCGTCACTGGTTTCAGTGCCTTCGCCGTTGATGCCGCCGTTCATGCGCTCAAAGTCTTCTGTGGCTACGTTACCGCCCTTGGCGTAAGCCATTGGCATGACCATGCCGCCGTAACGCATACCCGTAGCAGCTTCTTGTTGAGGCGGCTTGCCGCCGCTCAAGGTAGGTATTGTTCCCTTTGGTAACAAACCGAATTCAACAGGGTTGGGTGCAGGCTGACCAGTGCGTCGAGCAATCTCGGCTTCAATATTGTATCGGCCAGTAGATCCCTCTTGAGTGAGCGGGGTAAGGGCTACGCCTTTTCTGTTCTTGGCTTCATCGTAAGCCAGCTTGCCAAGCAATCCTGCTGCCGCAAGACCGCCAGCGCCACCCAGAAGTCCACCAAGACCGCCGCTGCCTGTGCCTGCACCTAAACCGCCGCCAAGAAAATCGCCTAGAGCGCCATAGTTGCCTTTGCCGTCAGCTCCGCCGCCACTGATTAGGTTGCTGAAGAAGTTGCCGCTTGATGATGCTGGGTTTATGCCCGGCGTTCCTTTCATGGCTTCAATAATCTGGTTGTCAGACATTCCCGATTTTTTAAACTGTTCAACCGTTTTAGCGTAATTTGGGTTTTCAGAAACGAAGCTGGTTAGTTGCGCCACCCCTGAATCGTTTAGATTTTTCATAATTTCAATATCAGACTTGCCCAGCTCTCGCATGTCTTCTATTGTTTCTCTAAGAACTAAATCTTGATCAGAAAGCTGCTGCAACATCTCAGTATCGTTTCGAGCTGGCCCAAGCATGTAGCTGCCAGCTTTTTGCAAATTGCCAAGCAACCCAATACCGTCATCACCTTTGAAAAGTAATTCCTTGGCAGTGCCAAAGAAACCCTCACCCGGCAGGCTTCCAAGCCCAGACTTTAAAGAAGCAAGTTTTGCACCAAAGCCTTGATTGGCAAAATTTGCGGCTGAGCCAGAAGCGGTGCCAGAAAGACTACCGATACCGCCTAAAGCCTTGCCTGCGCCATAGCCACCAAGCGCACCACTTATAGCGCCCTTCAAGCCCTTGCCGCCAACCACGTTGGTTGCAGCGCCGATAGCGCCAGCGACTAGAGGCCCAACACCGGGTATGAAGTTAGCCAGTGGGCCAGCTACAGGCGCTATCTTCTTTGCAAACTTCTTGATGCTCTTGCCAAGCTTCTTGAAAAAGCCAAACTCTTCCAAGCCAGTAATCGGGTTCAGGCTTGCAATACCCATAGCCACAACGTGACGCTCAGGGTCGATGTCCAGCTCGTTGAATCTATTCTCTACTGCGGCTTCAAACTGAGCGTCATCAAACATCTCAGGGGGAAGCACAACCTCGCCGGGTCGTAAGTGAGCCAACACCGTGTCATCGCCGCGACCTTCGGCTGCAAGCATTTGCGCTTGCTCGGCCATAGGAGCGTTGGCTGCATCGCCCATGCGCTCATACATCTCTTGCTCAACGGGATCTTCTGCCATGCCCTGTTGCATCATCAGCTCGTTTAGAGCCATCTCAAGACCAGCATTTGAGTTCTGTTGCATCTCAGGCGCAGCTTCAGCCATTGCCATCTCAGGCATAGCCATTTCAGGCATCGGCTCTACCATCCCGCCCTCAGCCATTTGAACAGGCATGTCACCGCCAATGAGGTTTTGAATTCGACTCTGAAGCATTGCATCCATTACGGTGTACTCACTGTTACAGACCCTAAGCCAAAGGTGGCGGACTGGCCTGTTGGGTAGGTTTGATGGCTATACAAGTCCCTAAACGTAGTGCCATCAAACGCCTGATGTATCTCTGTCGTAGTATTGAAGATAATAGCACCTGTTGCAAACTGAAGCGTACTGATTTCAGTTGCGTTGAAGTGCGGAGATATTGTGATGTCTACGCTTCCAAGGTTCAGCTCAAGCACACGAACCAATCGGTTAAACGTGCCAGACTCGACCTTGTCGCCTTGGGCGGAAGGAAGCCTTGTTTCCAAAAGGCGGCTCATCTAGCGCCTGCCGCTTTGCTGAAGGTCTAGCCTTGTGGCACCAAGCCTCCACTTATAACCAACCTGATCGCCGCTTGATGCGTCATCATCAGACTCAAACCGCAACACCACCTGACGCGCTCGGCTTCTCAGGCTGTTGAACGTAGAGCTTTCAGTCACCTGAGTAGTGGAGTCAGTGGTCAAAGACTGGCCGGGGAAGTCTCGACGCTTCAACACGATATTCATAGCGGGGGTGTTGCTGACGGTGGCGTCTTTGATAAACGCAACGTCAGGGATCATTCGTTTCACGAAAGCAAAGTTTTCGCCGTCAGATATGTCAATGTCCGCTGACTCAATGAAAACACCAGTCATGGGCTGGTTGTAATCATCAAACCCAGTCTCGTGGTTGAATATGCAGTTCTCGCTACTCGTTAAACCAGCCGCCATAGGCTGATCTTCAATGCCAGCATCGATCCACGAGTATCGAATCAAAGACCCGACAGACCATGTGTTCTCTTCGTAGTTGTAGATAACGTATCGGCTTATCTCGCCAGTGCCATCTGTAAGGCTTGGGTAGAAGAACCACATCTCTCCAAACTCTGAGTTCAGCCCCATAAAACACTTGAACGCCTGACCAAGATCGAGGTCTTCAAAGACATACTCTTGCACGGTGCAAGGAAGCTTCTGAACAGCTCCGTTGTAGAAGTAGAACCCTGTCTTGCTTGCGTAGTACACGCCGTTTGGCGCGTTTACAGCGGCCTTGGGGCCAACAATACCAGCGCCTTCGTTGACTAGGTTTATTGCAAAGGTAAGCGGAGGCCCGATAAAGCTCATCGAATACAGGCTGGTGTCTGTCCAGATCAGTATTTCTTGGCGCGACTTCATGCCACCAACAATAAACGACCCGCTAGACAGCCTTACAGAGCCTGCGCTATTGGTTGCCAATGGCTCAAACTGCAAATCATCTTCAGACGCACTAAACGCCACAAGCATTGGGTCGATAGCGCCAGAGCGAGCATTGTTCACTATTGGGTCAGCTCCAAGCACAATGAGGTGCCTGTCGGTTTCGGAGGTTATGACCTGCAAACCAAGGGTTGGGACTAAGTTTGCGCCCGTGATGCCTGAAAGCAAAACTGCTGGCTCTGAAGTCCCGCCATTCTCAAGCCATCTAAAGATGCCTGCGCCACGCGGGTTGATAATAAGGTTCTCGCCAAAGTTGTCATGAGTCCAAAGCCTGAGCTGGTTTACTGCGCTAATGGCTGATGCAGATCCGTACCCACCAGCGCCCCAAGTGCCAAGACCCCAGCCAGACCCTTGAACGTAGGTGTCTAGCCCAACATTTATCTGATACGAGCCGTCAACGCCTGATCCGCCATTGCCCGTGTCAGACGAGTTGGCTGTGACAGTTGCGCCGTCCGTGTCTTTTGCGGTGATGGTGTAGGTGTTTGTGCCAGTCACCAGCAGTATTTGATATTCTTGATTTAAAACATCAGCCGTGATCAACCCACCAAGGCTAACCGCGCCTGAAAAAGTAACAAAGTCGTTGGTTACAGACCCGTTGCTTGAGTCCGTAACAGTGATGGTCGATGAACCGTCAGTAGCCGCAAAGGTGATGCTGTTGGTCGAGGTCTTTCGTATCGGCGTTACGTCGTAATACCTGTCGCCTTCCTCGATGTAGTATTTAACCGTGGTGCCTAAGCCAAGGTAGCGAGTTCCCGCCAAAGATATCCAGCTATGCAGTGCGCGGCACGACCCAAGAAATGATTGAGTTCCACGCTTGTACCATCCGCCCACTTTTTCTGGGCGACCCTTTCGGAATCGAATAAGGTTTCCGTCTACCCATCCGCCTTTGGCGGCTAAGTCGGTTTCTTCTTTATTGATTCCCGGCTGAAAATCTATCCTTGATAATGGCATTTGGCAT
>Ga0181406_1000862_pt1 | contig 11307 bp, 18 predicted proteins | sample 29SPOviralmetaG_FD_130135 | JGI IMG/M metagenome (GOLD analysis project Ga0181406, IMG submission 130135) | Marine viral communities from the oligotrophic San Pedro Time Series (SPOT) site, San Pedro Channel, CA, USA - 29 SPOT_SRF_2011-12-20 | ecosystem: Environmental > Aquatic > Marine > Strait... | reverse complement strand
TCTAAAGCGGACGTTCTTATGGGTCGCGGCGTTAAAAAGAAGATGATGGGCGGTTCCATTAAAAAGTATCGCAAAGGCGGAATGTGTAGCTAATGGCTACTTCAGGAACAACAGACTTCAATCTTGCGATAGATGAGATTGTAGAGGAAGCTTTTGAACGGTGTGGAATGCAGATGACCTCAGGTTATCAGCTTACTTCTGCAACACGTTCTCTAAACCTGTTGTTTTTAGATTGGGCTAATCGTGGATTAAACCTTTGGACTATTGAGCAGGCAACAGCGGCTTTAGTTAAAGGGACTACGGAAGTAGCGCCGGGCGCAGACACGGTTAACGTGTTATCTGCTGTAATCAGAGATACCGTCGGCGGCCAACAGCAGGATGTAAGCATTGATCGAATTAGTCGATCTGAGTATCTAAACGTACCTAATAAGCTTACTGAAGCAAGACCTACTCAGTATTACGTCCAACGAACGATTACACCTACTATCTTCTTGTGGCCTGCCGCAGACAAAGCTTACACGTTGGTTTATTACCGAATTAGAAGAATGCAGGACGCGGGTGCTTACACAAACACAACCGACGTTAATTTTAGATTTCTGCCGTGTTTAGCCTCTGGTTTGGCTTACATGATCTCTTTAAAGTATGCACCAGATAGAACTACCGGATTAAAAGCTATTTACGAAGAAGATTTCTTACGCGCAGCAAAGGAGGACAGGGACACAGCCAGTGTTCACTTTGTCCCAAGTGTGGGCTAAATGGCTTATGCAAACGGTAAATTCGCGGTTGCAATATGTGATTATTGCGGATTTCAGTTTCCCTATAAAACCTTACGAAAAAACTGGAAAGGTTTTATGGTCTGCCCTGAAGACTACGAGCCTAAGTCGCCACAGATAGAGCCTTTAAATTATAGGGGTGACGCAATAGCTCTTCGAGACCCTAGAACCGATAGGTTAGAGCCCGTAGTAGTTTTCGTAGGTTTGCCGGGCGATTCAGCGTTTAACAGTATAGGAAGTGCTAACTACACTTCTGGCACTACAAACATGCAACCTTTCCCGACTCAACGTCCTGTAGAAGGCGTGGGCTCAGTTGGGACAGTTAAAATAGTTCTTCCTACGGTTACAACTTTAACCGTTACTGTAGCTAATCCCGGTTCAGGCAATAAATATTACATAGACGGAGTACAGCAGGCGACATTGACGTTGAACGAAGGATCTACTTATAAGTTTGATCAATCCGCAGGAACTAATGGTGGACATCCCTTACGTTTTTCTACAACTTCGGATGGAACGCATTCCGGCGGCACAGAGTATACAACAGGCGTCACTACAGACGGCGTGCCGGGTAATACAGGAGCCTACACACAGATAGTGGTAGCGACAGGTGCTCCTACGCTTTATTATTACTGTACAAATCATTCAGGTATGGGCGGACAGGCCAATACGCCATAGGTTTGGTGAATTAAATGACATACGATGAGCTAGTTACAAACATACGAAACTACACTGAAGTAGACAGCAATGTATTTACCGATGCCGTTATTAATACGTTTATCACTATGGCGGAGAATCGAATTCTTAGAGACATTGATCTTGATGTTTTTAGGTTAGAGTCCACAGGCACGTCTACTCAAGGAAATAGGTTTCTTACAGCGCCTAGCACTATCCTTACGCATCGTTATTTAATGACGACAATAGGTAATGTTCAAAATTTCTTAGAGTTTAGAGACACATCGTTTATGAAAGAGTATTGGCCGGATTATACGGTACAAGGCGTGCCTAAGTATTATTCTGTTTGGGATGAAAACACTTTCTATTTAGCGCCTACACCCAACGCAGACATTGTTATGCAGATTGGCTACATCTATAGACCGACACAGTTATCCTCCACTAATACTACGACTTGGGTCAGCACTAATGCGCCTGAAGTATTGTTGTATGCTTGTCTAATTCAAGCGTATAGTTATACCAAAGGCCCTACTGAGATGATGCAGTTTTTTGAAAACAGTTATTCCCAAGCTATACAAGGACTAGGTATTGAACAACAGGGTCGTCGTAGAAGAGACGAGTACAGGGATGGTATTATTAGAGTACCGCTTAAATCGGAGTCGCCGGGACCATGATTTCAACAATAGGTGGAGTAGAGGTAGGAATAGTAACAACTTCAGCAGTTTCAGGGCGCGGATTTACTCCTGAAGAGCTGGCGGAGCATGCCTTAGATAAAATAATTTATGTGGGTGGTAACAGCCATCCTTTGATTGCAGAACAGGCAGAAGCTTTTAAAAATCAAATCCGTGGGGTGCTGATTGAGTATATGAAACAAGCTATTCGTTCAGATCGCACAACTTTGGCAAACCAATTCCGTGATGCTGGGCATTCGGAACTTGTAAAATTATTGGAGATATAACATGGCAATAACAGTAACAACAGCGATGCCCACAACTTTTAAAGTAGAAATACTTAAAGGACTACATGACCTATCAAACGGTGCAGATACCTTGAAGATTGCGTTATTAAAAGCAACCGCTTCTGGTAGTGGTACTTATGGCGCTGCAAGCACTAATTACAGTGATATTACTGGAAACAGTGATGAGGCAAGTGGTTCAGGCTACAGTGCGGGAGGTAATACTCTTACGAACGTGACTCCAGTTGCTTCGGGTACTACGGCTGTTTGTGATTTCAGTGATACTACTTGGTCAAGTGCTTCTTTTACGACTTCTGGAGCGATGATCTACAACACTAACAACAGTAATTCAGCGTGTGCGGTGTTAAGTTTTGGTGGTGATCAGACGGTAAGTTCGGGGGATTTTCAAATTCAGTTTCCTGCTGCTGGTGCTTCTACTGCGATTATCCGTATCGCCTAGAGGTCTTGAATGACTGATAAAGTTGTAAGTCTTGGAGCCACATGGGGCGCAGGTACGTGGGGCCAAGGCTCGTGGGGAAATAATGTCAATATTTCCGTATCAGCCACAGGAGCAATAGGCACTGTAGGATTCTCTATAGGAGCGTCTGTAATCCCTACTGGAGTACAAGGGACTAGCGCGATAGGTAGTATTGTTATAAATCGCGGTGGGTTGATTACACCCGTAGGTGTTGAAGGAACAGGTAATGTAGGAACCGTAACTACTGCATATAGCAGTGTGCAAACACCGACAGGTGTAGGTGGTACGGGTGCAGTAGGAACTACTTCCATAAGCGTAGTAGATTCCGTAACTCCAACGGGAGTAAGTGGTACGGGCGCCATAGGTACGCCTGCACTTGTAGTAGGAGATTTATTTGTACCTCTAGGTACAAGTGGTACAGGTGCTGTCGGTACGGTCACCCCAGCTTACGATAAAAATGTATCTGTTACAGGGGTAGTTGGCACAAGTGCTGTTGGAGCCGTAACTAGTGTGGTAGTCCCTACAACAACAGGAGTTATAGCATCGAGTGGAATAGGTGCTATTATTACTGTTTATGGAGGCACTATAACTCCTACAGGGGTAAGCGGCACGGGCGCGGTAGGAACAATAACTAGAGTTGGTTGGGACATAATAAATGATTCTCAAACCCCCAATTGGGTAGACATAGACGCAGCAGCATAGGACTAAATTATGGCAACTTATGTAAACAATCTACGATTAAAAGAAATTGCTACTGGTGATGAAAGTGGTACATGGGGAACCAGTACCAATACTAACCTTGAACTAATTACCGATGGCTTTAGCTATGGCACAAAACAAATGTCTAGCGATGCGGATGAAACCTTTACCATGCCTGACGGCACGGCGGACGCTACTCGTGGATTTTATCTAAAACTTACTTCAGCAGGTTCGCTCACAGCTACTCGTGTAGTTACGCTTGGTCCTAACACCGTCTCTAAAGTGTGGCTGATTGAAAACGCTACGACAGGTAGTCAGATCATTACAATTAAACAGGGGTCTGGCGCTACGATTAATATTGCCAACGGCTCTAAGTCTATGGTTATTACGGATGGTGCAGGAGCTGGAGCTGCTGTTTTTGATGCTAATCCAACAGAATCTGGCGGTGATGTCACAGGGCCGGGAAGTTCAACAAATTTAAATATTGCTACGTTTAACGGCACTACAGGTAAGGTTATTCAAGACGGGGGCAAAGCACTACCTACAGGAGCGGTTATTGGTACTTCAGATACTCAAACGATGACCAATAAAACAATGACTAGTCCTAGAATTGGTACTAACATTCAGGATACAAATGGCTTAGAGCTAATGAATTTAACTGCGACGGCTTCTGCGGTTAACGAAATAACACTAGCTAATGCGGCTACTGGCAATAACCCTACAATAACTCCTTCAGGTAATGACGCTAATGTAGGTCTTAACGTTGCACCTAAAGGCACAGGTGAGTTTAATGTTACGACTAGTTTTATGTCTGGAGTTTTTTCGGATAGGGTCACTGCACTGGGTAACACAGGTACAGCTAAGACTATAGACTGTGATGACGGAAACGTTTTCACTGCGACATTAAACGGAAATGCCACGCTTACATTAGCTACACCTAACACTGTAAGCAGCAGAGCAACTTCGTTTACATTAGTCCTTACTAACGATGGGACACCGAGCCGTACTTTGGCCTTTGCTGGAGGGACATTTAAATATCCGGGCGGGTCCGTAAGCCGTACAACAACTGCCTCGGCAACCGACATCTGGTTTTTCTTTTCGCCAGACAACGGTACAACATGGTATGTTACCATCCCTATGAAAAACTTATCTTAATTTAATAGACTAGAAGGACTATTGACATGGCACTATCTCCAGAGATGCAAGCACAAGTAGATCAAACAAATGCTACAGAGAACAATCGAGCAGCTAATATGGCCGCACAAGAAGCAAAACGAGCAAAACTAGATACTTTGCGTATGGCTAAAGAAATATTAGTTGAAAATCGTCGGACTCAAGCTGCTGATGAGGCTACTGATATTACTTCATCCGCAGTAACTACGTTAGCTGGAGAACTAGATACGTTTGTAAATAGTTAATGGAGTCCTACGCCTACTTTCCCTCTCTTATTTATCGAGAAGAACATCCAGAGTGGGTAGATAAAACGCTAAAACATTCCCAAAAATACTATGGGGAAACGAGAGCGTGGCTTCCTGAAGGAGAGCTAGTAAAACAAACAGGCCCTATGGCAAATGACCCTGACCTTGAGTATTTAGCGTCTTATTTTAGAGATAAAGGCGTTAGTATTTTAAAAGAACAGGGCTATTCTACAGACGATCATGATTTTTATTTAGCAGGGATGTGGGGTCAAGAGTTTGCATGTACAGGCAGTAACATTATGCACGTACATGGGGATAGCCAAATTTCTGGGTTTTTCTTTTTAGAGACCGCCGAGGGAGGGTCGTATCCTATGTTTGATGATCCTAGAGCCGGTAAAAAAACAACAGACCTGTGGCCTACGCCCAGCGAAAAAGTGACGCTGGCAACTCCCTATATACACTTTAATAACGTAAAGCCCGGTACTATGTTGTTTTTTAATAGTTGGTTACCCCACATGATTACAGCTAATCAAGCTGAAACCCCCACTAAGTTTATCCATTTTGTATTGTCCTGCAACAAAAGGTTTGTTTAATGCAGCATGAGCTTACTCCTTACACTAAGAATATAGAATCATACGCATGGTGGGACGAGGGGTTTAGTAAAGAACAGCTTGATTGGTTACAAGACAAAACAAAAGAGGCTTCTACAGTAGCCTTGGCCGGAACATTGACGGACGGTGCGGAGCTAGAAAAAGTTCGCCGCTCTAACGTACACTGGCTAAATAAGGAACCTGAAACTTTTTGGGTGTATGAGAAACTAGCTCATATTGTATCTAGTCTTAACGCAGAACATTTTCATTTTGACCTTAAAGGTTTTGGTGAGCCACTACAGTTAACCAATTACCATGAAAGCAAACAAGGCATGTATACATGGCATCAAGATTTTGGAGCAGCAGGACAATCCAGAAAACTTTCTTTGGTGTTACAGCTTTCACATCCTGATGAGTACGAGGGAGGGGAACTTCAAATTTTAACAGGGGAAAATCCTCAGTCGATGCTCAAAAAAAGGGGTCTTATAACTGTTTTCCCAGCGTGGACGCTACATCAAGTCACTCCTGTCATAAAAGGAAGTAGGCAGACACTTGTGGCTTGGATTACAGGAACCCCCTTTAGATGAACGTAGATATAAAAGACTTTATAGGTGTTTTTAGTGATGTATACCCTAAAGGGTTTTGTCAGCATTTAATTGCTGAATTTGAACGGCATAAAGATTTGGGTGCTGGAGCAAACAGGCAACAAAATGAAAATGTAAATAGACACGATAAAGACGATTACTCAATAAACCTTAACGGAAACAATCTTATTTTTTCTCCGTTTGAAAAAAATAATGGCGAACCAAGCGATCATACTTATGCAACTGTTTCAGATATGTTTTTTAGAGGACTGCAAGTATGTTACGAAACTTACTCTGAAAAATACTCTACGCTTAAACAAAATGGAGTGCATTGTAATAATATAAAACTACAAAAAACGAGTGCGGGAGGAGGCTACCATGTATGGCATTCAGAGCAGGGTGGCGGAGAATATGCTAATCGTGGACTAGTGTACATGCTGTATCTGAACACCGTACCTGCCGAGTGCAATGGAGAGACTGAATTTCTACACCAAGAAAAAAGAATTAATCCTGTGGAAAACACTATGGTGTTATGGCCTGCGGCGTTTACGCATACTCACAGAGGCAACCCTGTTTATGGGGATGCTATCAAATATGTTGTTACGGGTTGGTTCCATTACGAATGATTGATACTAAAAAAGACAATTAGTATACTCTTAGAGTATGTATACAGACTAATACTGAAAAAGAACAGGAGTTAATTATGCCTATAGGTACTAGTAAGGCGGGGGTTTTAGGAGCAGGAACCGTACCCGGAGGCACTTAAACATTTAACACCAGTGGGACTTTTTGTGTCCCTTCAGGAGTAACCCTAGTTAATGTCACAGGGACAGGTGGGGCAGGCGGGACAGGAGCCGCAGGAAATCCGGGTCCCTCGGGAACGGGAGGCGCGGGGGGTGCCGGATATAACCCCGGTGGCGCAGGAGTAACGCCCCCATATAGACGAATACCCGGAGGTAACGGAGGGGCCGGAGGAGCCGGAGGTGGCTCAGGAAATACGGGAGCCGCAGGAAATCCGGGGGTAGCGTCTAGCGTTTTCAGTGTTAATTTGCCCGGAGGAGCGGGAGGTAACGGAGGTAACGGAGGTACTGGCGGAGGACCCGGAACAGCAGGGCAAGCGTCTCCAGCCGTTCCGCAAAACACCGGAGGAGCGGGAGGAGCCGGAGGGGGAGGTACTGGCGGTCCGGGCGGACAAGCAAACGGACTTAATTTTTTAGGGCCGTGTGGAGTTGGTATTTCCGCTCGCGGTGGAGGCGGCGGCGGTGGAGCCGGAATTCCTTTAGGTACTTCACAGGGTCAAACGGGAACCGCTGGAGGAGCATCTCCATCTGGACAGAATGCTCCGGGTGGTGCAGGCGGTTCACAGGGCGGCCCCGGCGGTACTGGTGCAGGAGCCAATTATAACTGTCCCGGTTCAGGTTTTGCATCTTATCCGGGAAGCGGAGGTCAGGCGGGAAGCGCAGCAGGTACTGGCGGAGGCGGAGGCGGAGGAACAGCCTATGTTGATAGCTCCAATTTTGCATTTTGGGCTACTGGGGGCGGTGGTGGCGGCGGACACGGTTGTCCCGGCAACTCAGGGAACTCAGGGAATTCGGGATCAGCAGCCAACCCCACAACACACAATTGCGTTTCAGTTGTTGGCGGTGCGGCTTACCCAGTAACGGTTAACGGTCAAGTAAATATTTCGTGGTGTCCTCAATAATGAACCAAAAAGAATTTGATAAAGAATTTAAAGAAAGACAGCAACAACAGCAGTTAGAGGCTTTAGATGCTAATAGAAATAGGGCGCAATCGGTAAGCATAGGCATGTCCGGTTCGGGTACTACTGAAATAACTATGCGAGGCGTAAACGGTACGTTTTTATGGAATATTTATCAACCCGTGCAAGTAACTGAATTTATTCATCAACTGGCCGCAAGCATAGGGTGTCATATTCATCTCCAACCTAGAGAGGACTTTGGAAGCTATAGGGAATGGCGAGAATCAACTGAAGCAGAAAAATTACATTTAAATGGTTTTCCACCTTTTGCGGGACAGATACAGGGGAGCCATACCATTGGTTTAATTAAAGATGACAAGGTGAAAGAAGATGTGGCAATTAAGAAAACTGTCAACAAACGAAGCACTAAGCGAAGCAGGGCCACTTCCAAATAACTGGGGTCCAATATTTGGGCTTGAAGGTTTTAAAGAAAAGCTAGGTGATCTTTCTTGGATTGGTCCTGATTATGCCGATCAAGGTTGGGTAGAGTTAAATAAAGAAGAAGTTAAAGCCTGCAAAAAACTTGAAGTTGCTCAACGTGTTGAAAAAGAAAAAACTAAAGCTAAAGCCACAATGTCAGAGTCTAGGCTTACTGTAGAGCAAAAACAAAATTGGGATAAATACCTAAAGGAGTTAGACGAGGTATTGTTACAGGCCGATCTTCATATAGCTCCAAGAATGCCTGTATCTCCTTAAATGAAACTAAGTTTTCACAGGGCTAAAAATTTATCATACGCAATAATAGATGAGTTTTTCACTGAGGAGGAACTTGTAGAGGTTATAAAAGAGATACATGATGTAAGAAGATTTTCATTATCATCAAGTAATCAATCAGTATGCTCCGCTAAAGAGAGCGGGAAATCATTAAAAACAGGAGTAGGGTTGTTTTTAGATACATTGTATGTAAACGATAGAAGTGCGTCGGCCATATTACAAGCAAATAGAAAACTGTTTGATTCTGATCTGATTAAAAAACTAGAACATTTTGATTCTTTTTTCTCATTTTTACGGTATAGCGATCAAGACAATACTTTGCTTAATTATTATGCTGAAGAAAAAGAGTATCTTCCTCATAGAGATATATCTATTGTTTCGGCGCTTACTTTTTTACAATTAGGAGATTTTACAGGAGGGGATTTTTGTTTCCCCGACCAAAACGAAACGGTGCAAAGTGTGCACAATAGAATGGTTATTTTTCCTAGCTGTGTGCTGCATACTGCACGTCCTGTTTATGGAACAGGCACAAGAGTTTCTATCGCTCAATTTGTACAACACAAGCCTAATTAAATGGATTTAAAGTACCGCATAAGGTTTAATAAAAGTAGAGGACAAGCCGGAAGAGGTACTGAAGATCATGTGTGGCGTGTTTTGCAGGGCAATACTGAATGGTTAGCTAGGCATGTAATTATTGAAGTACCGTCAAGGAGTGAGCAAGAAGGACTAGATTGGAATATAGTCTGCGAGGGCAGAATGATTTTTTTTAAAGATACGGACACGGTGGTAATCACACAATGATAATCTCATATTCAAACAATTTTGTAGTGCTTCGACTGCCAAAAACAGGTTCTACTTCGCTTGCCTTCTACTTTTTTAAGTCGGGTATTTTAGATTTTGACAAAGATGTATATGCTATTGAAGGCGGTCATGTTGATTGGCAAACGTTTGAAACCTACTCTAAAGAACACGGCCTAGACTATGTATTTTTACCACCCGAAATGCGTGATGCGGCAAATTTACGGTCCATCAATCGTACTTTTGGCGACCTATGTGCTAAAGGTGCAGTACAACCAGATATGCCCTGTGTAGCCTCCATAAGAGAACCACTAGAGTGGGTAGCCTCGTTATTTTACTACACTAAACTACGCAGGGACTCTATGTCCGAAGACCCCGCAGCAAAGATATATTTAGGGGATTCGCATGTCCCGCATAGCGCCGGATTTAAAGATGAAAATTACGGAAGCCCAAATGATTATTGGGACTACGTTAAGGAAAACTGGACCGATCCTGTTGTTGTAGAACACTTAAAACCTCAAAGCGATTATTTTCCAGAACATGCTGAACTATTTAATATTGAAAACATTCACGAACATGCCAGTAAATTTATATTAGACAGGGGAGGCAAGGTAGAAGAGCGCATAGAAATGCGAAAAAACAATACAGATAAACTGACTTCGTTTCTAGCTGAACTTTCTGCGGACAGAAAACAGGATATATTAGATACCTATGCTAAAGACTTGGGGTTATGGGAAAAAGCATATGCTGTGTACAATTAACCTATTAGCTAAAGCATGAGTGTAAGTAATGATCGAGATTGGACTAGCACTTGCAGCAGCAAGCAAGGCTTTCGAGCTTATTCAACAAGGAGTTCAAACGGGGCAGGATGCCTCTGACCTCATTGGAAAGCTTGGTTCTTTCTACGATGCCAAAGATAAGGTCCAAGAAGCTAAAGAAGAACTAGAACGCCGTCCCGCTTCGGGGGCGTATGCGTCAGGATCAGTGGAAAACTACGCTTTGAAGGTAGTCGAAGCTGAAATGAAGATAGCCAAGTATGAAGAGCAGGTTAAGAAAATCTTCATGGCTAAGGGGAAGACTCCCCTCTATCATAGGATGATGCGGATACGCGAAGAAGAGCGACACCGACGGACACAAGAGGCTATCAAACGCAATCGGGAAAGGCGTGAGAAACTGAGGAAAGAACAAGAGATTAAAAACTTAATTTTTGCCATGATAGCCGCCGCTTTGTGTGTAGGCGGAGCAGGTTGGATAATTGCTTTTATTGGATCGCTATAATGGAGTATCAAGTGCTTTTTAATGTCGCGGTAGGCGTAGCGGGTTTCATAGGGGGTTGGCTGGTCAATAGAGTCTTTGTCCTTTTAGATCGAATCGATGCCGATATGAAAGCTATTGCTGTGCAGTATGTGACTAAAGAAGATTATCGTGAAGATATTCGAGAGGTCAAAGAACTGCTGGGTGCAATCTTTAAACGATTAGAAACTAAGGCTGACAAATGAAACTTGATCCTGTACTGCTGACAATGGCTTGTTCTTGGTCAATGAAGGCTTACAAAGACAATGAGTATGCCGATACTACAAAGATCGAAAGCAAGTGGACCTCTACTACTGCTTACTTTGTCAGGCGTAAGTCCGTAGACATCATTGTCTTTAGAGGCACACAGCAAGCCGCTGACTGGATTTGGAACGCCAGTGCTATCCCTGTACCTTATGCGGGACGCTTCTGCCACGGTGGTTTTGCCACGGCCCATGCCTCTGTCTGGGGTCAAATCAAGAAGCTTATCGACTACAAGAAACGTACCCTAGTGTGTGGTCATAGTCTTGGTGGTGCTCTAGCAGAGCTAACAGCCGCTAAACTAAACAAAAAG
>Ga0181406_1000860_pt1 | contig 11310 bp, 21 predicted proteins | sample 29SPOviralmetaG_FD_130135 | JGI IMG/M metagenome (GOLD analysis project Ga0181406, IMG submission 130135) | Marine viral communities from the oligotrophic San Pedro Time Series (SPOT) site, San Pedro Channel, CA, USA - 29 SPOT_SRF_2011-12-20 | ecosystem: Environmental > Aquatic > Marine > Strait... | reverse complement strand
ACCAGCAATGATATTGCCAAGCTGGTCATGGATTGGTTGTTGTTCAACAGGAAAGTTGAAGTCATTCATTGAGAAATGTTTCATGTTATACCTCCTCTAGTTTTGCATTTATGTCTGCAAAGCAAACTGCAATTTGTTCCATTGCATGTGGCGTAGCGCAATTAGCAATTGCACTTGTGTTATCTTTAAGAAACTTATGGATTGCATTGATGTCACCTTTGGTAAACATTACAGACAAAGGTAGATCTGCGTAGTCAATGTAGTTGAGTCTCATGTTAGTTCTCCGTGGGTTATGTACTGCATTATTGCAGCGACAATAGTTAAAGTCATTAGTTACCTTACGTCACTTTGGTTTTCGTTTTGGTTTTATTGCTGGCACCTCGTGTTTGTGAATGACGCATTGTATTTCACCATGAATAAGTGACGGATTGTTTTCTATAAACTTGTCGCAATCTTCTGGTGAACTGAATGCAACGAATGCAATCCAAACTGTTTTTAACATTTGGTTTCCTTTTTTAAGTTTGATTTTGCTGGCGACTGCATGCAGCTTGCTGCTGCACACACTTACCCCTCTTAGCGTGCCTCCTAGAAGTGACCTTAGCAAAATAAAAAAGGGGGCTGATGCCCCCTTCTGTTAAGCTTTCTTCTTCTTTGACGGTTCAATTAGGTCGTTAGCAACCTCAACGTTGATGCCCATTTCTGCATCCATGTCCAACAGTTCTTGCGGGATGTCTACCTCCTGTTGAGTTACGTTCTGTGTTCCGTATGAATATCCAACAGGTGCGCCATATGGTGTATACCATTCGCCATTGGCATCAAACCATGCCATCTGCATATCCTTGTACATATCGTCAAGTTGTTCGTGCTTGTACTGTGCAGCTTGGGCGGCTCCAAATGATCCGCGTATCCGCTGTGTACTGATCTCAGTGCCATCGAACAACTTACGATCTGCCTCGTAACGGTTCTTCTTGTTATTAGCGTTGACCTCTGAGTCAATGCCATTCTTGCCTCCGTATCGTAAGAAGAACAATCCGTCGAGCATCTTCTCCATTAGTACTCTGCGGGCAAAGCTCATCTCATCGTGAGGCAAGAAGTCCTTTGTCTCATAGTCAAAGCGGTCATATTCAAAGCTTAGTTCGTTAATCAAAGTTGCGATAGTCATGTTACATTCTCCTATATCTATCGTTCATACACAGTCTTCTATGTATACAGATTAGACGCCATAAGGATTTCAACTGTGTCAAAGACGCGCAAGCGCCAGCTCTGCTGGTGATATGGATGCAGCGTCAGCTTGTCTGATGCAGCGTCCATGTCATCATTGACTCAGATGAAATACGGTGGCCCAACTGGAAGTTATAATTCATAGATTGTGTGTGAGGGAGAGATGCATCGCTAATAAGGTGTCATGCAGACATACAAGAGCCTCCTGTGATTATAAGCAGCAAGCCAGCTTTGCCAAAGCAAAGTGGCAGCTGTGAAGTAATCATAGGCAGGGTCTGTGACTGCAATGACGCCGCAGAAGCGATTGTTGCATGACTCAACAGACAGATAATAAGTGTCATGCAACTCTTCTTGCAATGACCCTACCGCAAGCTGAGAAAAGACATGGAGAGACTGACTAAGGTGGTCGTGTTACTGTATCGTAGCAAAGGTCATTGCCACCCTGTCAACTGTAATAATTAGGTGTGACGTAGGGTAATTAGTATAGTGACGTTACGTAACTATTGACAGCCGCATAGGAAATGGTGTCGTAATGGGGGGAGAGAGGGAGAGGGGGGCTAGCGAATGAGACATACGATAGATGTTTTAATAATGACTGAGCTTAGAAAACAGGGGTGACATGGTTCCAGCAAACAAGAAGCTGACTGATAAACAGACAGCGTTAGTAGACACGATTGTAGCAAAAGGTTGTACGATAGCACAAGCAGCAGAGTTGGCTGGATATGCTAAGGGTGAATCTGGAAGAGTGACTGCAACCAAGACGATGAAGTTGCCACATGTGCAGCAGTACCTGATGCAGCGGATGAATGATGAGTTTGGATTGAGTGCTACTCTGGCTGCTGGTACAGTGCGTAGGTTGGCTACGAGTGCTAAGTCTGAGTACGTTCAGCTTGAGGCTAGTAAGGATTTGCTGGATCGTGCTGGCTATAAACCTATTGATCGTTCTCAGGTTCAAGTGGCGGGGGACATAAAGGTTTCAATTGATCTGGGGTAGGGGGTGGGGGGGAAAACTCTATGCTCACGCTATGTTACTGATCCCCTACTCACATTTTTCTTAAAAAAGGTTCTCAAAAAATATTTTATCTGCTAAGGGTGAGAAATGAGATATTCTAAGAAGCCTGAGAAGATGCCTATTCGGAAGTCTAATTCCAAGGCGAAGCTTTTATTGAAGAGTAAGGGTTATGCGCGAAGAGCACAAAAGTAAGACTGGTGGATTAAGTCCTGAAGGTCGGCGTTATTTTAAGAAAACTGAGGGTGCTAATTTAAAGCCACCTGTTCCCAAGGGTACGAATCCTCGTCGTGTTTCTTTTGCTGCTCGGTTTGCTGGCATGAAGGGGCCGATGAAGGATGAGAAGGGTCGTCCTACTCGGAAGGCTTTAGCGTTAAAGAAGTGGGGCTTTGGTTCTGTTGAGGCTGCTCGTAACTTTGCAAGGAGGCATAAGAAAAGCTGATGTGTTTTGGAAATAGTGGACCCAGCGCTTCAGCGCTATACGCGGCTCAGAAGCCTGAGTTTGGTGAGTTACCTTCTTTGGCTGTGGATAAAGTCAAGAGGGATAAGCCTAAGCTAGAAGATGTTGTAAAGCGAAAGGGTTATCAGGCTCGTTCTTTGCTGATGCCCACTAACATAGGAGATTACTAATGCCAAAGGGTAAAGGAACTTATGGATCTAAGGTTGGGCGTCCTCCCAAGCAGAAGCCCAGTGGAAAGAAGAAGTAGTGGCTGAAACTGTAGAGCAACGTTATGATCGGCTTTCTAAGGAGATGGCTAAGTTCGAGGAGATGGTTCCTGACGTTGAGCGTGACGAACCTGATGCCTCGATGTCAGACAAGATGAAGCGTAGATATATTAATGTTACTGGCAATGCAGTTAAGTACATTAGGGATAAGCACCCTAGATATAAGAGCTTATTAAAGCAGCTTCAGTCTATTGAGGCTAAGTGGGATAAAGAAGGGAAGCATATGTAATGGCTGATTCAAAAATACCAAGTTCAATTAGACGAATGCTTGCTCAAGTAGCAAAGGGTTCTGTTGACGTTGCTACAGCTGGTAAGCGTTTAGGCCAGTATCTTGACAAGAAAATGGGCACTGAAGATAAGAGTGCATTTCCTGTTAAGAAAGGTTATCGCCCTGCGACAGGCAAGAAGAAAAGCTTAATAGGTAGATAGATGGCTGTTAATGCTGCTGGTAATTATACCAAGCCTAAAATGCGGAAGTCTTTGTTCAACAGAATAAAGGCTGCGAATGTTCAAGGCACTGCTGCTGGCAAGTGGTCGGCACGTAAGGCGCAACTCTTAGCAAAGCGTTATAAAGCTGCTGGCGGTGGGTATAGATGAAAGCTCCTCAGAAGTCATTACTTAACTGGGGTAAGCAGAAATGGCGCACCAAGTCTGGCAAGAAGTCTAGTGAGACTGGTGAGCGTTATCTTCCTAGTAAGGCTATCGCTGCTCTTAGTGATTCTGAATATGCAGCTACAACCGCAGCTAAACGAAAGGGTAAGGCAGCAGGTAAGCAGCATGTGGCTCAACCGAAAGCTATTGCCAACAAAGTAAGGCAGTACAGAACATGAGTTTTACTTCTACGCTAAAGCCAGAAGAGATTAGTATGCTGCGTAAGATTGTACGCAAGGTTCACTTTGCTCATGTGGTTGATAAGTTGGGCGAATCATTTGTTGATGATTATAAATGCGATCAGCTTATAGATAGTATTGCGCCTGAGGTTGTGGAAAACATGATTCGTTTTGGAGTCAACAAAGGTTTAAGGTAATGGCTAATTTAATTCCATTTGATCCTAAAAAGCACAAGCCTATAAAAACTGTTGGCGGTAGATCTGCTACAGAATACTTAGCTAGTGAGCAGTCGCCAGAAGGAAAGGCTTGGAACATACCAACAATATGGTTTAATTCAGAAACAAAAGAGCCTAAATTCTTAAAGGGAGATAAGGCTTGGGATGAAGCTAAATCATTTGAAGACAGGACAGGTAAAAAGTTTCCTAGATATGATACTATACAGCTTGCTGTGGAAGCCGCAAAAGCAAGAAGTAAAAAAGGTGGGGCAACTAAAAAGAGTTTGCTACAGAAATGACTGACTTCAAGTACAAACCAGATGGTGACGTACTCAAAGCTTTTATGAAAGACGATACATTCTTTCGTGGCGTAAGAGGCCCAGTTGGTTCTGGTAAATCTGTTGGTTGCTGTGTTGAAGTATTTCGCCGCGCGCTTTCTCAAAAGAAATCAGAGGGCGGTATACGCAAAAGCCGTTGGGCTATTATTCGTAATACCAACCCGCAGCTAAGAACTACCACTATTAAGACTTGGCTTGATTGGTTTCCCGAAAGCGACTGGGGTAGATTCACTTGGTCTGTTCCGTACACTCACCGCATTAAAAAGGGAGACATAGACCTTGAGGTTATTTTCCTTGCACTTGATAGGCCAGAAGATGTTAAGAAACTCTTATCTTTGGAACTTACTGGCATCTGGATTAACGAGGCCAGAGAGATTCCTAAAAGTATTATTGACGCCTGTACGATGCGTGTTGGGCGGTTTCCTTCTATGCGTGATGGTGGCCCTAGTTGGACTGGCGTTATTGCCGATACCAACGCCCCTGAAGAAGATCATTGGTGGCCCATTATGGCTGGAGAGGTTCCAATCCCAGATCATATACCGCGTGAGCAAGCTAAGATGTTGGTTAAACCAGACAACTGGTCTTTCTATACGCAGCCCTCTGGGATGGTGGCGCAGAAGAATGAAGAAGGTGAAGTAGAGGGTTACGTTCCAAACGCTAAGGCTGAGAACACAAAGCATATGTTAAAGTCTTATTACCCTAATTTAATTCAAGGTAAGACAAAAAGTTGGATAGATGTTTATGTAATGAACCAGCTTGGAACCATTCAAGATGGCAAACCTATATACCCAATGTTCGCAGCAGACACGCATGTTGCAAAAGAAGAAATCGCCATTGCCGCTTCGTTGCCCCTTTATGTAGGCTTAGACTTTGGCCTAACCCCCGCCGCCGTGCTAGGGCAAAAGGTAAGGGGAAGATGGCTAATCCAAGCTGAAGTCGTTGCATTCGATATGGGCATTGTAAGATTTGCTGAGGTGCTGAGGCAGGAAATAGCCACAAGGTTTTCAGAGTGTTCTGATGTGTATATCTATGGCGATCCAGCGGGAGACTTTAGAGCGCAGACTGATGAATCGACTCCTTTTCATATTCTGCGCGGTGCTGGCTTGAAGGCGTTTCCAGCGCCCTCCAACTCTGTTGACCTACGTCTTGAATCAGTCTCCTCCCAGCTGAACAAGATGACCGAAGGTAAGCCAGCATTTTTAATTGATAGGCGCTGCCCACAGCTTATTAAGGGCTTTGAAGGTGGCTATCAGTATAAGCGCATGGAGGTGTCTGGTGAAAGATATGCTGACAAACCAGATAAAAACATGTATTCGCATATTCATGATGCGCTTCAATACCTCTTGTTAGGTGCTGGCGAAGGACGAGCCTTGATGAATAATCAGAAACCGTCTAAGCCTGTAGTAGCTAAAAGAAACTTTGATGTGTTTAACAAAGGCCCACGTATGCGAAGATCCGCTGGCGTTTGGTCTAGAATGTAGGAGATAGCTATGTGTTTTGGTGGTGGTGGCCCTTCTGGCGCAGAAAAACAAGCAGCAGCAGATCAAAGGGTTGAAGCAGATATTGCTAAACGCGAAGAGGTAGAAAAGCGCGCAGAAAGCAAGCGTGAAGATATTAGCGAGGCTTTATCTGCAAGAACGCAACAGCGCGGTATGCGCGGTGGTCGTGGTCGTAGATCTTTGTTTCGCTCTGGTGGCGCTGGATTCTTAGGACGGTTTAACTCATGAATACATTGGCAGAGCAAAAACTAAAGAAGTACCAGAAGGCAAAAGCCTTTCGGGAAAACTGGGTTCCTCTCTTTGAGGAGTGTTATGAATACGCTCTGCCTCAACGTGAGTCGTTTTATTATGAAGAAGCTGGACAGCGCAGAGATGAAAAGATCTTTGATGAAACAGCGGTAGTTGGTGTTCAAGAGTTTGCTAGCAGATTGCAGTCTGGGATTGTACCTAACTTTGCTAGGTGGGCTGATCTTATGTCTGGCAGTGAAGTGCCAAAAGATCAACGTGAAGCAATTGATAATGAGTTAGATGAAGTTACTGAATATGTATTCGAGGTATTGCAGAACTCCAATTTTAGTCAAGAGGTTCATGAATCCTTTATGGACTTGGCTGTTGGTACTGGTGTCTTGTGCGTCGAAGAAGGGGATTCAATTAATCCAGTAAACTTTACCGCAATACCCCTTCCACATGTCGTACTTGATACTGGGCCAGACGATAAGATTGACCATGTATTTAGAGAGCGCAAAAAGATTCCCTTTGATGAACTAAGGATTCTTTTTCCTGATGGTAAGTTTGATCCAAAAGTTGAGCAGCAAATGGGCAAGGACAGAGAAACTACTGTTCTTGAACTTGTATGCCGCGACTACAGTAAGCGAAACGAAGAAGCTTACTATCACTATGCATTCTGCATGAGTACCAAAACAACGCTATACGAAAAACAAATGAAGGGTGTGGGATCTAATCCTTTTATTTGCTTTAGATGGTCTAAGTGTTCTGGTGAGGTATATGGTCGTGGACCTATTCTTAATGCGCTATCTGCTATTAAAACTACGAACTTAACTATTGAGCTTATTCTTGAGAATGCTCAGATGTCTATCTCTGGTATATATCAGATGGAAGATGATGGTGTAGTTAATGTTGATACGATTAATTTAGTCCCAGGGACTATTATACCAAAGGCTATGGGGTCTGCTGGACTTCAGCCTATACAAGCAGCGGGTCGCTTTGATGTAGCGCAGCTTGTTCTTAATGATATGCGGCTTAATATTCGCAAGGCTTTGTTCATGGATATGCTTGCTGATCCCAACAAAACTCCTGCAACTGCAACTGAGGTAGCCGAAAGAATGGCTGACTTATCTAGGAGAATGGGTTCTTCATTTGGGAGATTGCAAGCAGAACTCGTGCAGCCCGTACTTCAGCGTGTAATTTACATCCTAAAGAAGCAGGGCCGCATAGAAGTACCTACAGTAAATGGCAGAGAAGTTAAAGTGCGTTCTGTATCTCCGCTTGCTCAAGCGCAAGCAAATGAAGATATCTCAAGTGTTGCGCGTTTCTTAGAGCTTGTTGGTGGAGCCTTTGGCCCTGAGATGATGCAGATGTTAATTGACTCAGAAAAGACAGCTATATTCTTATCTAAAAAGTTTGGTGTTCCAGAGAGCTTGATTCGTGATGAAGAACAGCGTAGACAAATAGCTGCGGTTGCGCAGCAAATGGCTCAACAGCAAATGGCTCAACAGCAACAAGGAATGCAAGTTGGCGACGAAGGCTAATATTGGCATAGACGGAATACAGCGTCACATAGATAGAGACGTTGAAATAAGTAAGAACATAGCTCAGATATTTAACACTCCTACTGGAAAGGCTGTGCTTCAATATCTCAGGTCTGTAACCATTGAGATGGTTAATGGACCTAACGTATCTACAGAAGAGCTAAGGCATATAGAGGGGCAGCGATATATTGTTGGCCTTCTTGAGCAGCGCATATCACATGCACATAGGAGTAAAGACAAATGAATGATGAAGCAGCAATTGAAGCGGCAGAAGCGGATGGCCGTGACTTTGTAACCCAAGAGGATGTAGATCAGGCGGCTGCGCCTGAACGTCCAGAGTGGTTGCCTGAAAAATATAAAACAGGTGAAGATCTAGCAAAGGCGTATAAAGAACTTGAATCCAAGCTTGGCGGCAAGGATGAAGAAATACGAGAGGCTTTGCTTGAAGAAATAAAAACAGAAGCTTTTGCTGATAGGCCAGAAACTGCTGGTGATTATCAGCTTCCAGATATTGTTGACGATGATCTTGCTGTTGACAATGATCTTTTGCAGTGGTGGTCTGAGCATTCTTTTGAAAACGGCTACGGTCAGGAAGAGTTTCAAAAAGGCATAGAGATGTATGCTCAGGCAATTAATGGAAGCCAGCCAGATATAGAAGCTGAGTCAGCAAAGCTTGGTGATAATGCTAGCACAAGAATTGAAGCTGCGTCTATGTTTGCTAATAAGTTTTTTCCAGAAGATGCACTGCCAGCTATTGAACGTATGTGCGAATCTCACGAAGGCATTATAGCCTTAGAAACCATTATGGAAAAAATGAAGGATGGTAATTTTGCTGGTAATACTAGCCCATCTCCATCTGTAACAGAGGCAAGTTTGCAGGAAATGATGAAAGACCCAAGATATTGGGAGCCTAGAAATAGAGATCCAAACTTTATAAAGCAGGTAGATGATGGATTTAAATTACTCTACAGAGGTTAAGATTATAAAAAGGGGGAGTTATTATTTGACTCCCCTTAAATCTTTTCACATTGATGAGCTTGAGAGAGTTCTTTCAAAAGAAAACCGCAGAGAAATAAAATTACTTGGATACTGCGATGTAAGGACTGCACTAGAAGTAATGAGCAAAACATCTGAGGCTTACGTCTGTCGTAAAGATGGGGGTGAGCTTTTGTTTGTTGGCGGTCTTTGGTTCTGCGAAGATCAAGATTGGCCCCAAATGTTTGCTATGTTTTCCAGTAAAATAAGGCAAAACTTTACTATGCTAGCGCGTGGATCAAAAATGCTAGTAGAGTTTTTTGATCAAAGCCAATCTCATATGTCTATGACAATTCTTGCTGATTATGAAGGGATGGTAAGCTGGGCAACGTGGCTAGGCTTTGATCCTGTTGGTGTGTCTACACAAAACGGAAATAAGTATGTTGAATTTGTTCGTTGCAATTTAGATCAAAATTGTGTTTATGATGAACCACGACAGCCCGTAATACATTGAGAGGCCCGTAAGGATACCCTCGCTGAGATAGAAAAGCGGATACCTGTGATTAACTGAAACTTCTAATAGGACTGTAAAAATGGCTAATACTATTGATCAAGCCTTTATCAAGCAGTTTGAAACTGAAGTACATATGGCGTATCAGCGTATGGGTTCCAAGTTACGGAACACTGTGCGTACGACAAATGTCACAGGTTCAACTGCTCGTTTTCAAGTAATTGGAAAAGGCACTGCAAGTACTAAATCTCGCAACGGTAATGTAACTCCAATGGAGTTAGCGCATACCAATGTTGAAGTAACAATGGCTGACTTCTATGCTTCAGAGTATATGGACAAGCTTGATGAGTTAAAGATTAACATCAACGAGCGTCAAGCTGTAGCTCAATCTGCTGCTGCTGCACTCGGTCGTAAGACTGATGAAATCTTAGTCACAGCAATGGATGCTGGTGCTAACAGCACTCAGATTGGTGCAACTGGCAGCGCAGTAAGCAAAGCTGACTTGCTGTCATTGTTTGAAACTCTTGGGAATGCTGACGTTCCAGAAGATGGACAACGCTATTTAGCTATGTCTCCTTCTGGTTTTGCTGACTTGTTTAACATTAATGAGTTTGCTTCTTCTGATTACGTTGGCCCTCAGAACTTGCCGTTTGCTGGCGGTATGACAATGAAAGAGTTCTTGGGATTCAAGATCTTTTCAACGTCTGCTGTAGCTGGTGGTAAAAACTTTTCGTACCATACATCTTCAGTAGGGCTTGGCGTAAATGCTGATGTTCAAACTGAGGTAAACTATATTGCGGAAAAAGTCTCACACCTTGCCACATCAATGATGTCTATGGGTGCTGTCGTTATTGATAGCGATGGTATCTATGAAGTCCTTGATAATAACTAAGAGGATTAATCATGGCTTATAATTCAGCAAACCTTACTCGTCTTGGTGGTGCATCTAATGGTGATCTTTGGCTTTATAGCTCTGCCGATGCTATTGGAACTGTAAACACAAGCGGTTATTTTAACGATGCAGCAAACATGCTTTCTGTTCGTGATGTAATCATTGTTTGTGATACAAACACACCAACAACAAACTTTGTTAATGTTCTATCGAACACTGGCACTGTAGTCGATGTTTCAGATGGCACTGCCATTGCTGAAACTGATGGCGATTAATAAAGGAGTGGGGGCTTCGGCCCCCAAACCAACATGCCAAGAGTAGCTGATTCATCATTAGAAGTTGCAAGTAACGCATTATATCTTATTGGTGCTGACGGGATTACCGACTTTGCAGCTAGTACATCTGAAGCAAAAGTAGCTAATGCTTTATATGAAGATATAATACAGACTTCATTTGCTTCTTTTCGTTGGCGCTTTGCTACAACTCAAATAAATCTTACACGTTTAGCAACTGCCCCAAAGGGTAGGTTCTCAGCGTCTTATCATATTCCAGCGTCTTGCGTTACAGTAATAAGCGCAACTATTAACGATGCACTAATTAAGTACGATATCTACGGCAATAAAATATTTTGTGACGCGGATACAAACGATACCGTTGTCTTAGATTATGTTGAGAGAGCGCCTGAGTCTAGCTGGCCTTCTTACTTTACTACAGCAATTGAGTTTACTCTTGCTGGTTCCTTTGCAATCTCTTTAGCTAGAGATGCACAGCTTGCCCAGTTAATGGAGCAGAAAGCTGCGGCATTGTTTATGAAGGCTAGGAACATTGATTCTCAGCAACAAACAACACGCAAGCTAACAACATCGAGGTTTATTGCTGAAAGGCGCAGTTAATGCAGAAAGTAAGAGTTCCAATTAACAGCTTTCAGTATGGAGAAATCAGTGACTCATTAATAATGAGAACGGATTCACCTGTTTATGGGCAGTCGGCCCAACGATTAGAAAACTTAATTGTTATGAGCGAAGGGTCTGTAAAGAAAAGAACAGGCTTAAAGCATATATATTATTATGGAATTACTTTTAGCTCAACTTATCCAGAACAGTCCCATTTATACAAATTTATATTTGATGACAATGAAGAGTATGTAATATCTATTGAGCATCAAAAGGTAAGGTGTTTTCAACTTGAAACAAACGGCAATGTAACTTTAGTTCAGACGCTTACTACTGATGTTGATTCAGCAGCACTTCCATTTGATCAGCAATATTTGCAAGAATATACAGCCGCTCAATATGGCGATGTAATGTTTATATCGCATCCTTTGT
>Ga0181406_1000856_pt1 | contig 11335 bp, 2 predicted proteins | sample 29SPOviralmetaG_FD_130135 | JGI IMG/M metagenome (GOLD analysis project Ga0181406, IMG submission 130135) | Marine viral communities from the oligotrophic San Pedro Time Series (SPOT) site, San Pedro Channel, CA, USA - 29 SPOT_SRF_2011-12-20 | ecosystem: Environmental > Aquatic > Marine > Strait... | reverse complement strand
GTTAAAACATTCTTTGGGTTTGCGTAAGACTTCTTATAACGAAGTATGTCTCCAGAATCAATTAGAGATTTTATTTTATTTAAAAATGTTAAGTCTTTTTTTCTACTTGCAGTTATAGGTTTTAATATCTCTTCTAACTGACTAGATAAAAACTTATTATCTAAATCGTTTATTCTATCTTTTAAAGCTTTCGTTCCTAGACCAGTAAACCAAGACGTGTTAGCTCCCATAGGAAAACCTTCTATATCTTGAATAGCGTGCTGTATCTCGTGCTTTATAGTTGAAAATGTTTCTTCTGGACCAACATCATGTAGTAGCTGACCTTGAACTACCACGTTTAAAAATATTGTGTTATCATCTTTATTGTAAGCCCCAAGTATAATTCCTTTATCTGTAGGGTTAGATATTCTAAATCTAACTTTTATATCACCTACAGAGGGATATGCTGAAATAACTGGATCATCAAGAATATCCTTTATAGTAAGGTCATCAGGTATTGATTCTAACTTAGATGTAAAATTATATTTGATCTTACCGTTGGTATACTTCTTGAGTAGTTCACTATCATCAGCTAACAACTCAGTAAGTTCGTCTTCAATTATACTAGTCACAAGTTTAAACTCTGGAAGTAAATCACCATCAGTAATCTCGTAACGCCAACGACCATCAGTACCTTTCTCCCATCCAGTAACCATCTTTATGTACTCTGGCATAGAACCTATATCTTCCATGTCTAGAGCTGTAAGATAATTCTTCTTCATAGCAAAACTCATGTTTGCTTCAGATCCAATTATCTGGTATCTCTTAGTTCTTGCAGATTCAACCTCTGCAGTCTGAGTGGTTAAAGCCATGGTTCTAGAGGCAAAATCTTTTCTTTTCGTCTCAAGTTCAGGCTCACCTTCTTTTATTCTAAATTTAGGAAAAGCATCTCTAACGTCTACAAACTGATCAAATACTTGTAGCTCACCGCCATACACTACAAAAGGATAAGCAGGGTGATGACCAAGGTCTCCTTCTTTAGTTCTAAGAACATCAGAGTTCAAATCTATACTTATAGCACCAACCAAATCACCATTCTGAGCCTCAGATATTAAAGGTTCATTTAAGTAACCAAGCATATCCTCAAATCTAGGGATCTTAGCTTTATTTAAAAGCTTTACGTTACCTTGTACAAATGTTTTATTAAATTGATTTCTATTTACAGTACCTATTTTAGATAACATTAATTCATACTGCTGTAAGCTAGATATAGGCATACTTACCTGTTCTGCAATATCTTGTTTGCTTATTCTCTCTAGTATTTTTTTATTACCAGTTAAATTAATCTTTTCGTTTATACTGTCTAAGACTTCTTTTTCTGTAACAAAACCTTTATCTATAGAGTTTCTCAACTCTTTCATAAAGTAATCATTGAAGTTAAGGTTACCTAAAATACCAGTGTCAGCTTGTGTCATTAAGACAACTTTGTCTACACCTCTTTTTCTTAGGTTGTCTAAGAAACTATCAGCAGCATCCTTTGTGGTAAATGCCCATATACCTGCACCATCCTGAAGAGAGTAAAGTAAACCTCCCATCATATTGTGATTGACACCAGTAGGGCTAGTAATATTGGCAACAATAGATTTATCAATAGCAGAAACAAAAACTTCTTGACCGTTTATTTCTTCAGGGCTAATAACATTAACCTTACTCATGTCTACAGTTCTGCTTATAGCATCCTCGTCAACTTGTTGTCTGTTAATACTTCTACCACTATTAGATTGTTGGGTTGAGTTTATAGCACCAGAGGCAACCATAGATCCGTTCTGTAAACTACCATTAGCACCATCTCTATAGTTTTTATCACTGACATCCATCTTAGACATCTTCTCGTACTCACTCTCTCTAACTTCAAAGTCAACATCTACGTCACCCTTTTTGTAAACAATTTTATCTCCAGTTAAAATAGCTGTAGACAAATTGTTAATCATATCGTCTAGATTAGATAAGTCAGCTAGGTTTAAGTTCTCTAAGTCTTCTCTTACCTTTGTAGTTGTGTTTCTTGTAATGAAGTCTAAGAACTGTCTAGCTTTACTAGGCTTGAGTTTTTTAGCAGTTACATCAGCTAAGTATTCAGCAAACGCCTCACCATAGTAGTAATAGTCTTTTAACTGATCAGATGTTTTACCTTTGTTAGTTTTATTTTTTATAGCATTTGCAGCATATTCTTCAGCAAGTCTACCATAAAGATTTGCAGCCCAATCATAATAACTCTCTTTCTTAGGTATACCATCTTTACCTAAAGACCATCTCTTTTTATTCTTTAACTCTTTATTTATATCGTTAAACTTCTGAGGGTCATACTCTTCTAAGAACTCATGTATAGGGTGACCAAGTTCATGGAACATTGTATTTGGCTTAACCTTGTCTAGGTTTACACCCATAAATCCATCAGTAGAACTAAAGAAACCTCTTGAGCTTACGTCTGTGATTTGAAGTAAAACTTGATCTAAAATCTTAGCACTCTTAAGAATGTCCAATAAATCATTAGACATAACAACATTTACAGCATCAGTCTCTGGATTTAAATCAATCTTAATATCCTCAACTTTAAGCTCTCTACCAGTTGTATTTACCTTATCGTACTCTCGTTGTATTAAGTCTCTTAAGACAGCCTCGCTATCCTTATATAATTTAAGTTTTAGACCTTTTATATTATTTAAGAACTTAACAGCAGGCATTAAGAATTTAGCTGTATTAGGACTTACAAAGGTATTTAAAAACTCATTTAATTCTTGAGTGTTATCTGCATCAAAGGTAGGTGCAAACTTCTTCTCGCCTGAGCTGTGATTAAGTACAACCTTCTTACCATCTACGTTAAGGAATGTAGACATACCACCAGTCAAACCTTTATTAGCATCTTGACCTTCAAAAGTTTCTGTACCACCAAAAACTCTATAAGATCCATCAGTGCCAAGAACGCCACGCTTACCAGATATAATTTCTTTTTGAGTCATTAACTTACCAAGCTCTATAGCTTTAGCATCAGTCTGTCCCTTTATAATAAACTGAACTTGATTCTTGCCATCAACAGAAGCTAGGGTCTCAATAAAATCAACACCATCTTTTCTTAACCTGGCAACCAAGTTCATTTGTCTGCTTGAATTTTCTGAGTCACTAACACCAGATATGTCAGCAGATATAATATGATAATCTTTATCGTTAATCATTTGTTCAAACTCAGTTCTAGTCATCTCTGACTTAGAGTCTGGGTCTAAAGATATTGGGTTATCAAAAGCTTCGTTAAAGTTTTTAACGTTACTTACTCTTCTACCTTTATCTTGAAATGCTTTGTTAGCTTTCTTTGTGTTGTAATCTCTTACAGCTTTTCTAGCAGCCTTCTTAGAAGAGAACTCGTTAACTTCAACCTCAGCTTCAGAAACAACATTATTGTCCTTTAAAACCTCTGTTTTAGTTTGCTTAGTTACAACGTTTGGTTTCTTTATTTTTCTATCTAACTGAGCCTGTATTTGTCTTAGTTGCTCATCAGATGTAATCTCTTTGTCTGTAGTTTTGTTAGATACTACAGATGTAGAATTAGCTTTTAATCTACTGTTTATTTTAGAGTTTAATTTATAACCATTAGACTTTAAAAACTTCTGTAATCTACCATTATCTTTAAGATAACTATTAGTTTGATTAGATGGACCTACAAATCTACTTGTAAGGTCTATTATCTTTCCTTGAAGTTCTGACACCTGCTCTACTATATCAAGTATCTCAGCATCATTGTTTGCCTTTTTAGATGCTACATTTAATTTTTTAGATAAGTTTATGAGTTCAACATCATACTGACTCATCTTTTCTCTAGCCTCTGTGTTTTCTTTAGAGGAATACTCAGTAAAAAGTTGATCTATTTTTTGCTTTATTTGGTTAGCATTTTTAGCCTCCCATTTTTCTTCACCTTTCTTGTTCTTTTTTATATTTTCTTCCTCACCAGTATATTTAATGAACTCATCTCTACTCATTGATTTGACTTGACCAGTCTTTACATCTTCAACAGTAAACTGTGCATCCTTTTGTATCTTAACAAAATCATTTGCAAAATGAGATACAGCATGACCAGTAGCTCTTGGAAGTGCACCAGGCAAGAAACTACCAACTGCAACATCAAGAAGATCATAAGAAAGTATTCTTTCGTCTATAAACTCACCTAAGCCAAGTTCTTTTAATTCTCCATCCTCTCCCTCTACATCATACAAACCAGTAAAGTACTTTGTAAAGTCTTGACCAACCTGTTGTAGTGATTCAGTAACAGACTCACCAGCACCAGCATAAGCTATACTACCTAAAGGTTTTTTAGTTATACCACTTATAAAAGAATCACCTATACTTCTACTAGGTTGTATTTCTCTTATAGGAGTAATACCAGTTCTAAGTTTTGTTATACCATCACTTATAAGCTCTTTAGAAGCTCTAATATTTCCTAACGTAAACAATTCAGTAGTAGCTATAATACCAGTAGTACTATACATGTTGGCATAAATGTCACCAGCAGAAAGTCTATTTTCAGGTCTTACATTCTTGTTGTACTCTTTAGCTTCAAGTGAGGCTTCACCACCTGCTGAAGCAGAAGATAATCCAAGACCGACACCACCAGTGGTGTATATCAAGCCTATATCAAATAGTGCAGAACCAAGCATGTTAGCCATTTGGTTTGCACCATCACCTACTTCACCATTAACAAAAGATTCTACAATACCATATTTATATTTTCTAATATTTTCTTCAGCATATTTTTTAGAGTATTCTCTAAGGTCTGTAGCTCCAGGAGTTCCCTCTTCAAGAATTATTTTTCTAAATCTAGGGTCTAGCATAGCAGGATTATTCATAGCTATAAACTCCATCATGCCTGCAGAAAACCCTACACCTCTATTGTAAATGCTTTGAAAGAAATCACCAAAAGCACCACCAGCAGATATTTGAGTTTCTTTTAACTTTCTAAGACTATTTACAACGTCATTATCATGCTTGTCAGAAAACTGTATTACATCTGGGTTATCTACGTACTCATCTCTGTTTAGTAATAAGAAGTCACTTGCCTCTTCGTAAGTAGAGTTCTTTCCATTTATAGTAATAGCATCAGTTCTAGTCTCAAAAGGATTTATACCCATCTGCATAGCTCTTTCCATAACGAAAGATTCGTCTTCTTCTGGGTGCTGCTCTTTTACTGAGTTGTATATGTATGTATTCCAATCCCTTGTAGAGCTCTTGTTTTCCTCTGAGTTTCTTAAGTCTAGTAGTTGATTGTTTATTTTTAGTAGTTCTTCAGACAACAAATCTTGTGTTGCCTCGTATTCTACATCCTGAAACTTCAAACCTTCAGTTCTACTTAAGTATGAAGGTGTCTTGCCAGATCTTTTAAGATACTCGTCAATATTGTTTAGACTAGACTCTAGATATTTTGCCTTATCAACTAATTCTTTTTCTTGCAAAGCAAGGCTTTCTTTACCTTGATCAGTTAAGAATTTAAACTTAGCCTGACCAACAGTGCTTTCAGCGTCATTTACACTATCTATATACTTACCATATTCAGGCTCGTATATAAAAGACTGCTCTATATCTTGATTAAATAATAGTGGGTTGTCTAGTACGACATTGGTAGAAGAAGGCTCAAATGACATCTCATCTAAACCTGTTCTTCTTGCTATAGATGCGTCTATTTGATCTTGAAAGTCTTGCTGAGTTGGCTCAGGACTCTCGAACATTCCTGAGTAATCAAACTCCTTTACTGGTGTCTCTGTAGGAGAATCTTGCTGAACCAAACTGGACGTAGTACTCTCTTGAGTCTTTTCCAAAGGAGATGAAGCCAATTGACCAATGTCTTTTTTTTTTAAGCCTAAAAGGTTTTTGTATTCATCTTCTGAACCATTATATCCAGAGTTTTTAAACAGACCATAAGAGTCTGCAAAAGCTTCTGCATTTTCAGATAATAAGGTGTAAAACTCATCTTGCGTACCGTTATAGCCTGATTGTGTAAACAGACCATAGGCATCTTTTAATGCTTCTTCGTTCATTATTTATTGTATTTTGCTCCTACTCCTTTAGGCGTAGTAGAATCATCTGTAGTTTTTTCTATTTCTTCTCCGTAAACAGATTTATTTTTAAAAGAATCGTACCAACGTTTTACGCTGCTACCAAAATTCTTTTCATCTATTTGGTCCAAAGGTACTGAAAATTCTATAGTAGGAGAACCTCCTTGTTTATATAAATCTGCAGGTATTGTTATCTCAAAAATACCATACATTTTATCTTTAGATTCGTTTATCATAACTTGACCTAAATCTATTTCTTTTTGATCAAGTTGTCTAATTAATTCCCTTGCAGTATCAGTATCTATACCTAAAGTTCTGTCAGAAACTTCTAAAGTATCTATTAAAGTGTTAGTAAGGGTTACTTTCTTTGGAGGTTGACTAAGCTTATATTCTTCAAGCATTTTACCATGAGCACCATAAGTTTGTTCAGTAAACTCTTGACTATCATTCATTTTCTCCCAATCTGGTTCAGATTGTAAGCCTTTAAATTTATCACCAGATTTACGAACAGCAGATCCTCTAACGCCAGGATAATTTTTTCTAGCTTCAGACTCCATCTTATCCTTAAGATATTGTACGTATTTATTAGATAACTCAGCATCGTAAGTTTCTGAGTTAGGATTTAACTTGTCTATAAAAGTTGTATCCTCAGGGTCTAAAATGGTAATGTTTTCAGACTCAATAGCAAAAGCTTCTGGCCCACTTAACTCACCTATATTATCAACAGTAAAGAAACCTTCTTGACCTAAATATATTTTCTTATAAGAAGAATCATCCCATTTACCATTCTTGTCTGGTGTTAATTTAGATGTTATCTCTTTACCAACTCTATCAAACTGAGCTTTAGAAATAAAGTTAACTTCATATCCTTTAATTTCTTCTTTATATTCTCTATTTGAAGCTTCTGTAGCGTATAATGCGTTAGCAGGATTTTCAAACTTAGTTTCTTTTATAGCACCCTTTCTTATAGGGTACATCTCTAAAGCTTCTGAAGGGTTAGTACCTTGACCAACAGCCTTTAAAAACGATTGATAGTTGTCTTCAAAAATATAACCACCCTCTTCATTAGTTCCTAAAGAATCTCTATTGCCTCCTCTAGCTATTTGTCTATTAGCAGATACTTCACTCCATACATATTCAAAAACACCTTTATCTGTTTTTAACGCACTTGCACCATCTAATTGTTGATTTACAGCTTCAGGGTCTTGATTAATTATAGCGTCAGATATACTTGAAATATTTTTATTGTAACCCAGCACGTTATTTTGAAATACCTTTCCCATTTCAGGCCCCATGCTTGAAGAGTCAAAAGATAAGGGACTAGGTTGATTCTTCCTCCTATTCTCTCTTCTTCTAGCTGCAGCGTTTTCTTTTTGAAGTTCTAACTGCTCTTTCTGAAGTTTTAACTGTTCTCGTGCTGCCTCTTCTGCTAAAAGGTCACGATTGTTTTTAAGAACCTGACCTGTAAAAAATAAACCTTCTCCTGCCATTATACTATGATTTACGTGACTTAGCGTATGACTCTAGAAAATCTACCTCTTTATCAGTTAAGTTAAGTTCTTCTCTAGCAACCTCAGCGTAGTTTTCTGATAGTAAGCTACCATCCATGTCTTTCCTCATAACGTAACGCATGATTTTAGAAACTTTATCTTTAGGAATAGAAGCTCCCATGTCAGCTTTATTTTCACTATCACCTATTGCGTTAGAGTCATATTTATCTACAAGTCTTTTCATTAGCTCAAAAGCGTCATCTTTATCTTCACCTTGTAGAGCCATTCTAATTTCCTCTACGTCATCAGGAGGAAGTATAAGCTCTCCACCTGTAGCTTCACCAACCTTCTTACCATCTTGAACCATGTCAATAGGATTGCTACTGTGGTCAAATTCCCCTGGAGTTACCCCACCATCTTTACTTATCTTACCACCTTCTTTTAAGGCTCCTAAAGCTTTTCCTGCAGTTGAAGATGGATTTACAAAAGCTCCAGCAACGTCCATCGCTTGATCTCCAAGTGAAGCAGCAGCAGAATATTGCTCTTCCATACCAGCATACATAGTTTGCTCACCTGCAGCCATTTGACCTTTTATACCAGCAAGCTCTTGACCAGCAACATCTAGCCTTTGAGACTCTACGTCTTTCTGCACAGACTCTTGCTCTCTAGCTAGGTTTTCCATAGCTCTAGTCTTAGCCTTTTGCTGTTCCCCAAGTAAACCTAACTCTTGCTGTCTAGCCTGACCTTGAAGTCTAGTAATACCAGCCAAAGCTCTTCTAGGGTCTCTAGATAAGTTTCTCATAGCACCAGCTTGACTTGCAAGCCTAGCGTCTTCCATTCTCTCTATGTAACTTTGATCTATAGGTTGGTCAGCCATTTGTTGAGTAGCCTTGCTAACACTTCTTCTACTCTCAAGCCTTGATTGATCAAAAGCCTCCATAGCTGCTCTACCTTCTTCTAGCTTCTCCTCACCCAGCTTTCTCTGTTTTCTACCTTTAAAGTAGTTTACTATAGAACCAATAAATGCTTTAGGTACTTTTTTATTCTTCTTGTATTGTATCTTAGGTTTTACTCTACGTGCCATGTTATTGAATTTTTACAAATGTACTAATTTTTTTCTTATTATTTATTACTAAGCTCACTCTTGTCTACATCTACGTTTGCACCGTAAAGATTAAACTTATACTTAGATTGATACCAGTGAGACTTGAGATTTGTTTTAAGGTAATGACCCTTAAGTTTTTCTCCATCTATAAGACCTTCCCTAACTATAAAGTAAAATACTGATCTAAAATTAATCATATTATTGTAAACAGTTATTTTAAATTTAACATCGTTATTTGTTGTTATATCGTACACCCAACCTGCATGAGATGACTCCCCTGTGTCGTTATTTAGTGAATACAAAGAGTATTCAAGGGGAAAACTTAAAGAACCTAAAGATTCATATTTAGCTCCAGGAATTTGATCTGAAGCAGAAATAAGCTTGTTGCCCACAAAAGGAATACTTCCTTGAACGTTTTCAATAACTCCAGTGTAATTAGTATAACTTATATTAGCTCTATAAGTCCCAAGTCCAAATATATTAGAAGCATCTCCACTATTTTCAGATTGGAAGTTCCCTCGATAGTCAACATCAGTCTTACTTGGTGCAAAAGGAATTTGAGAATACTGAATACCTTCTTTTGTTTTGTAGTCTATAACCTCAGCTGTTTGATCGTCAAAAACAGAACTAAAAGGAGAGTCTAAAGTAATTTTATTTTTTGTTAAAACATTCTTAACTATATTATGATGAGGAGTGTCATCTACAATTATTTTTATTAAATCTCCTGGAGACACGTCTTCATAAAAGTTAACGCCATCTTTCCCATACAAGCAGTATGGAGAATCCTCTTCTGAGTAAACGTAACCATTAATACTTCTGTATCCTATCTCTGTAGATATAACTGAGTCGTAAGAGTTATTGTACTGACCCATATTAGTAGATACGTCAGTTAAAAGTTTTGTATCACTCTCTAAAGATATAGCGTTATAAGACTTTACAGATGAAGGTTCTGCGTTAAATGGAAACTCTATATTAGAATTGTATCTAACACCGTAAAAAGTATTAAAATTACTTGAGTCTGGAGAGTTTTGTTTATACAACCTACCATTCTTATAAGTTAAAAACTGTCTATTTATTCTGCCGTAAAACTCTGGCTTATAACTATAGAAAGATGTCCACTTCTTTATGTTATCGTTAAAAGAAATAGTCTTACTTGTTAATGATCTTTCAGGCTGTAAATTATTTATTAAAAAAGATGAAACTTCCCAGTTAGAAGTATTAGATTCCCATAACCCAGAGTCTTCAGAGTCGTTGTAATCTAGCATAGAAGGAAAAGTCACCACATACTCATCATACTTAGGATCGTATCCTGCAACAATCTTAAATTCACCATTTGTAGATTCTTCAGGGTTGGTCATAATATATACTTCACCCAAGTCTCTTACGTAATCAGATAAACCGTAGTCAGAAATTCTTGTTAACCCATCCCCACCTAATCTTAAGACAGCACCTCTTTTTATATCTACAAAGTAAAATCTATCTTTATATTTTACAATACTCTCAGGGTTAAGGCTACACCCGTTATTACCAGAGTAAACTTGAGCGTAGTCACCTAAAACATCACTAGATAAAGCTAAATTAGAATCTCCATCAGCATACTTAAGAATGTTTTTACCAACTAAAGCTCTACCGATTTTATTCTCGTGAAATATAATAAGATCATCATTTCTAATCATCAATCTTTGAATAGAACCAAAATCTTGATTGTAATCGTAGAAAGGCTCATCGTCCATATTGAAGGTACTAAGGCCATTATAATTGGTAGTACTACTAAAAACATCAGAGTAATAAACTGAAGCAGAAAGCCTTCTTTCTTCAGAAAAAGAGTTTTGTATATTTACCCTACCCTTATTCCAATTATTAGATTTAAAAAAGTCATTCAAATAATAATCTTCACAATGTAGCTCTGTTAAAACTCTAGTTTGAGTTTCGTTACCCTTGTAATGACTTATTCTTCTTGTTCTAGTATAAGTATCTCCAGACTGTAAAACTCCATGTGCGTAGTTCGTTGTAGGGTTACCATTTACGTCTACAACACCTGAGGCTGAATCTTTTGCTGTAACCTCCATCCCAGACTCTTCATCAAAAAAGAAGTCATCTGACTGACCTTGATGTGTTCTTGATCCTGTTCCAGGATTTTGCACCTCCATTTTATGACCAACCTCGTAGTAAGACCCTGAATCCTCACCTTCTACAATTTTCTTAGGTCTATATATTTCTACTACAAGTTTGTGATAACCATTAGTAGAAGTAGTATGATTTAAGTTAGCCTGACTTATATCTGCTGTTTCGTAAGAACTACTTATACTATTTGCAGATGACCACTCAACAACATTAGTACTATCAGCAGGGTTTTTTATAACAATAAAAAAACCACTAACTGGATCGTCTCCAATATCTTGAGTTGTTACGTCTGCAACTTCATTTTGATCAAGTGGGCCCTCCACAGAAGATATAGGAACATCTATATACTTTTTAAAGTACTTTCTTGAATCTTCATCACCAAATTCATCTCCTCCAAAAGATATAAACCTAACTCTATCACCCTCCACAAATTGATAGTCTATTAAAGAAGGATTTTCTGAGTTGTAACTTAATTCAGACCCCTTTAAAGCACCTAGTGATAAATATATTTTATTTTCAGAGTTCCCCTTATAAGCAGCCTG
>Ga0181406_1000855_pt1 | contig 11345 bp, 4 predicted proteins | sample 29SPOviralmetaG_FD_130135 | JGI IMG/M metagenome (GOLD analysis project Ga0181406, IMG submission 130135) | Marine viral communities from the oligotrophic San Pedro Time Series (SPOT) site, San Pedro Channel, CA, USA - 29 SPOT_SRF_2011-12-20 | ecosystem: Environmental > Aquatic > Marine > Strait... | reverse complement strand
GGTCCGTGTCCTCTAGCACCAATAACAGCATAATTACCATCTATTTCTAAATTCTCTCCAAAGAAAGCATTTTCAGATGTAGCTGAAGATTGTAATGATTGAGATAAAGAATGACTTGACCAAGTAGGACTAAATGATAATGTAAAAGAAGCAGGAAAATTTACAGCGCCATTGACGCCGTCTGTTGCTGCTATTGTAAGAGTAAATGTACCACCACTACTACTATCAGAGCTAGCAGGAGTTACAGTAAAATAATTGGATGAATCGCCAGTTCCTTGAGCGATTGTAGCAATATCGCCAAGACCACTAGTAGTTGAACTCCATGTAAGAGGTAAACCTTCTGGGTCAGTTGCAACTGCATTAACAATAATAGGTGAGCCAGATGCAAACGCGTAAGCACTATCAACATTACTAATTGCAGATGGTGATCCATTGGTTATTGTTGCAATAAGATACCAGCCAGTACCGTTATACATAAATATTTTATTAGTACTAGTAACCAATGCTTGATTACCGATAATCATTCCTGTAACTGCACCTAAAGCGTCCATGTTTGAAACAGTATACACTTTAGTTGAATTTGTACCCATTAAGCTTACTACTTGAGAAGAATCTAATACGTCATTAGAAGTCGAAAGAATCGTATTAATACCAGTAGAATCTAAAGTATTTTGAGTTTTTACATTTATAACTGATTTATGAAAACTAGTAATTTTCCATGCAGCCTTTGAAGAATTATAAATATATGTTTTTCCACCGCTGGTAAGTTGTTGTCCGTTTGATGGACTATTTGGAAAATTTATTGTCACTTATCTGTCCTTTTTATTATGATGCTGTAAATACATATGCGGCACCAGTTGAAGAAGTACCAGCGCCCGGCGCACCTGCTATAATAGATTTAGCAGCTTCATCTATAGCAATTCCATTTCCAAGCCGCCAACCACTTGCAAAATCAGATGCAGTAAACGTTTTCCTTAAAGTCCAAGTACTTTCATCATCTGTATCATAAACATGAGCTTGTGTTAAATATGCATATGCATAACCAACTACAATAGTACTTCCAGATATTGCAACTTGATGACCAAAACCTTGACCAGTAACGTTAGCTGGCGGTGTTATTTTGGCTACCTGTGACCAAGAAGATCCACTATACTTAAATACATAAACAGCTCCGTATCTGCCACTTCCATTATTGTGATTATATGCTCCAACTACTATTAAAGTTCCGTCTGAATTTATCTCCGATCCTTTATATCCACCAGTCATGTAATCTGAACCACCAGCATCCGATGCAACTAGTTTTGCTTGTTGGGACCAAGTTGTGCCTGATCTAGTAAAAACATATGCAGCTCCATTATTATCTGGACCTTCCAATTGAGCTCCAATTACTAACTTTGTACCATCGTTAGAAAATGAAGGACCAGGGCTTCCAAAGTTATCATTATTAGCCGTTCCAAGCAATTGTTGCTGTTGCGACCATGATGTACCTGATCTAACAAAAATAGTTGCTTCTCCTTTATTATTAGGTGAACTGCTAATATTACATAAAACAGCATAAGTTCCATTACCACTTATGTGCACTCTTTCCCATTCCCCAGTAGAACCTGCGTTGCTATCTGTTAGTATTGCTTGTTGTGACCATGATGTTCCTGATCTAACAAACACAACAGCACCTCCAGCACCATTTAAACCAGGAGATCCTACTATTGCATAATTTGTATCTTCGCTTATTGCTACATATATACCAAAATTAGTTGGATTTGATGAAGTCGTTAGCTTAGCTTCTTGTGCCCAATAATCCATTGGTAAATCAATTCTATTTACTTCATCTCGACTAGTTCCAACAACAAATAACTTATTTTCTAAAGCATCCCCGCTAATAACAAGTGCTTTAGCGCCTGTTGTACTGGCATCTGTACCACTTGCTACACTATAAAACTGAGAATCGTAACTTGCAGTTGTAACGTCCCAAGCAGTTGATAACGTGTATGAATAAATTGCTCTATTAACACCACCTAGCATATACATTTTAGTACCACTACTATTAAATATTACTTCCATAGGTTCACCGTCTTGACTAGACATACTGAAAGTATTACTACTATTATATGTACCACTTGAGACATCCCAAGCAGTTGATAAATCTATCATACGCACAGAATCAGATGATGTTCCAGATACGTACATTTTTGTTCCATCAGGCTTGAAAAATATGCTTTCAGATTGACCTTCAACTGAACCTATAGCTAAATTTTTACTATTATATGATATAGTACTTAGATCATATGCAGTAGATAAGTCATATTCGTATACTATATCTAAGGCACCATTCAGAACGTACATTTTTGTTCCATCAGCTTTAAGAAACATTGAAGCTGGAGTCATTGAACTACTCATAGAGGTTTGTAGATTAAACGATACACTATCATACGACATTGAAGCATCTCTCACATCAAATGGTGTTGACAAACTATATTGATAAATAAGTTTTGAGTTAGCATCTCCAATGTATACTTTTGTGCCATCTGATTTAAACGCCATTGCATATGGCGAATTAGCATTTGAATCACCTGACATTCCAGCTTGATAAGTAAGTGGTGATTTATGTATCCAAGTTGCGTTAGAAATTGAACCTACTACCGCTGTTGCACTTCTTTTAAAAACATAAGCAGCTTTTTCGCCTCTAGCTCCTACAACTGCATAATCGCCTTGAATATCTACACTGATACCAAAATAATCACCGGTTCCAGCATCAGATGCAGTTAACTTTTGTTGTTGAGCAGTAGTCGTCCAATCAGCAGCAAATGCTAATGTAAAAGAAGCAGGAAAATTTACTGCACCGTTAACGTTGTCTGTTGCTGCTATTGTAAGAGTAAATGCGCCAGCATTTGAAGTATTTGTACTAGGAGTTATTGTGAAGTAATTAGATGAATCGCCAGTTCCTTGAGCGATTGTAGCAATATTGCCAAGACCACTAGTCGACGATGACCATGTAAGAGTTGCACCTTCTGGATCAGTTGCAACTGCGTTAACAATAGTAGCAGTTCCATCAGCAGCTAATGTATAGTTACTGTCAACATTGCTAATTGCAGATGGTGATCCATTAGTTATTGTCGCAATAAGATACCAGCCAGTGCTATTATACATAAATAGTTTATTAGTACTAGTGATCAATGCTTGATCGCCAGTAGCCATTCCTGTTAATGCGCCTAAAGCAGTTAAATCTGTAACAGTATATACTTTATTTGAATTTGTACTAATTAAGCTTACTACTTGAGAAGAATCTAATACCTCAGCAGAGTTTGACACAACTGAATTTACAACTGCAGAGTCAATAGCATTTTGATTAAGTATGTTTACTACTTGACTAGAATCAAATCCAGCTGCTAAATTAGGTTTCCATGCAGTCTTTGAAGAATTATAAGTATATGTTTTTCCACTACTGGTAATCTGTTGTCCATTTGATGGACTATTTGGAAAATTTATTGCCATTTACTGTTCCTTATACGTTTATACTTATTTTTTTTTTTATCTTAATCAGCAGCTGCTTTAAAAATATATGCTCTTCCACCATTTGTGTCTGAACCTTTAGCAGTAGAGCTTATTGCAAATGGTGCTCCAACTGCTAATATTCTGCCATCACTTGTACAGCTAACATCAGCACCAAAAGCATTTCCACTTTCTGAACTATCTGAGTTTATTGTTGTATCTAATGAGTAGGTGCCATTAGCTCCACTATATGAGTGAACAGCACCTTCTACAGAACTTGTTTTTCTTTCACCAATAAACAATTTACCTCCATTACTGCTCATTGCTAAACTAAAACCAAATTGCATAGATGCACCTGCAGATGGTTGATTAATTTTAGATACTTGTGACCAGCTGGTGCCTGTTCTTTTAAATGTATATACGGCTCCTGCTTCTGAATTAGAACCGTTATCTGCTTTATATGAACCAACTGCTACTATCGTGCCATCATCGCTTATAGCAACTGATTCTCCAAACCCATCACCGTTAACGCCATCAGACGGTGTTAACTTTGCTTGTTGAGTTAAAGTATCACTTGATACTGTGTAAACATATGCTTTACCTGGAGTTGCTGCTGCAGTTGAACCACATCCAATAACTGCATATGACTTATCTTTATTGATATCTATTGCTGAACCGAATCTATCATTGTCTACTCTATCAGTTGATGATTGTTCTATCGTTTGTTTAGGACTATTACTACTTGAAGTGTTACCCCATTGATCACCACCAGAGGTAGTTCTTTGTATATATGTATATACTTTTCCAAAATCTGTTGTTGCATCACTGGTTGAGGTTCTTGCGCTTGGAGCCCCAACTAGTAAAAGTGAAGCATCAGGAGAAATCTTACATGAATATCCGTATTCGGCTCCAACATGTGGTCCATGAACTTGGCCTTTTTTCGCAAAGTTATGAAAACTGTTTTCGTTATTCGCAAAACTAATCACATCAGAGTGTGGATCATTACCGGCAGTAAAATCTTCATTCTCGTAAATTACAACTTGACCAACATCATTAGAATTATAATTGTATGTAGTACTACCAAACACATAGCGTTTACCTTCGCTATCTATAGATATAGATTTATTCTCACCAAATTTATCATCAGAAGTTTTATAAACAGGTTCTTGACCAGTAGTATAACCTCCAACAGTATATCTAGTCTGATTCGAATCAGACATAAACGCATGCGCAACACCACCATTAGGCGCATAAGATCCACCTTGATCATAGTTAGGAGTTCCAACAACAACAAAGTTACCATTTCCGCTTATTGCGATAGAACTTGAAAAATTAAAGTTTGCATCCGCGTAGTTAGTTGGAAAACTTAAAAGAGTAAGCTGAGTCTGTCCAGAATAACTTGGCTCAGTTATTACAGTTAATGTAAAACTACTTACTGCTGGAGCAATGTTAACACCATCAGATGCTTTGAATGTAATACTAAATGTTCCGCCATTACTAAGTCCATTAGAATCAAGTTGTGACTGAGTTAATGACGCAATAGTAAATACGCCTGAGTCTTGTGTAATTGATACAAGAGAACTTCCTGAATCGCTTGGAGTGGCAGTATAAGTTATTGGAAAATTTTCAGGGTCTGTAGCTACCATAGTAACTTCTATTGATGCGCCTACAGAATCTAATGTATAACTAGAATTAGGAGTAGTAGTCAACTCCGGAGTTGCATTAACAATTGCGATATTATACCAGCCGGCACCATTCCAAAGAAAAAGTCGGTTAACTGAATTAACAAATGCAAAATCACCTGCAGTATTTCCAACTGCAGGGAGAAGATCTGATGAATCATAAGTTGATGCTATTAATCCCCCAGATGCTGAGATTGAAGATGCAGTTGATGAATCTTGAGCAATTTGTGTAACTGTTGCAGAATCAACAAAGCTTGTTACGATCTTGCTACCAAGTTTAATACTACCTTGTACTTGTATTCCTTTATTAACATTAAAATCTTTATTTGATGGCATTTACACGAATTCCTTTATGTGTATGTTCGAGTACCTGTGAATATGTATATTCCACCAGCAGATCCAGCACCACCCGCTAAAACTGATGGAGCTCCTACTACAGCAGTACCACCACCTCTAGAAAGAGCAATAGCATCTCCAAATTGTGGTGTGCCGCTGCTTGTATCGCTTGTAAGAGAAATTAACTTTTTTTGTTCAGTTGATGAACTCCAAGAAGCACCAGTGCGTTTATAAACGTATACTTCACCTATGCTGCTAGCATGCTTGTTAGCACCTACCATAGCAATCTGGCCTTGTTCATCTATTGCTACTGATCTTCCATAGTCAGAAGAAGCAGCAGCATTTGATGCCATAAATTTAGTTTCTGTCCAAATTTGGTTGTTAGTTTCAAATTCATATATTCTATCATTAGTCTGTCCTATCATCCATAGTTTAGATCCATCTGGATTAAAATCAACTTGATGAGGGTAGTATTCACCATGAGTGCCAAAGTAATAGTACACTGAGTTATATGAAGCAGATGAAATATCCCATGCTGTTGATAGATTATATTGATACATCCTTCCATTAGCACCAGTTCCCGTCGCGAACATTTTTGTTCCATCTGCATTAAACTTAATATCTTTCATATCTGAATTTTGCCCGCTCACTTGAAAACTTACGTTATTATATGAAGCTGTTGAAAGATCCCATGCTGTCGTTAAATCATATGCATAAACATGATCATTGCCGCTGTAACCTATAGCAAAAAATTTTGTTCCATCTGGCTTGAAAGTAAATCCAGTTGGGTTAGAGTTTTGTGAAGAAACTTGTATATAATTATTGCTATAAGCCATGGTTAGTATGTTATATGGAACTGATAAATTGTACTGCCATAATCTGTCTTGAGTACTTGAGCCATCACCTATAAAGTAGCATTTAGTTCCATCTGGACTAAACTTCATTCCCTCTGCAGAAGCAATTACAGTTCCAATGAATTTTGAAAAGTTTATACCGTCATACGTTGCAGTTGAAACATCATATGCTGTTGATAGACTATATGCAAAAACACGGTGATATTGTCTACCTACCACAAACATTTTAGTGCCATCGGCATTAAAATCAAATCCTGTTGGTTGATTTTCTTGTGATGAGACTGTAAAATATTTATTGTTATAAGCCATGCTAGGTATATCGTAATAAGCTTTACCACCATATTCATAAATATACGCAGCACCAGCATCTGTAGCTCCAGTATCTTCTCTTGGAGCTCCAACAACAATCGTATTACCATCTGAAGTAACATCTACAGACGCGCCAAATTCATCATCCTGAGCAGCATCTCCTGCCATGATTTTCGAATGTTGCGACCATGTAGTTCCAGATCGATCGAATACAGAAATTCTTCCGGTTCTAGCTGGGTTCGAACCATAATTTTCTGCACCTGCTATAATTCGATTACCGTCAGGAGTAATAACAACATCCCAACCTAAATACATGTCGTCAGACGAAGCATCATCGGCATATACTACAGCTTCTTCTGATACACCTAATCCTTGTACAGTAAATTGTTGAATATCATTATTAGTATATCCTGTAACGTACAGCTTCGTTCCAGTTGGATTGAATGCCATTTGAGATGGAGTTCCTTCAACAGATACATCAAGGTTAATGTTATCGTATGCCATCGTAGCTACATTCCAAGCAGTACTCAAAGAATATTGATATATTTTTTTATTTGATCTACCCACCAAATAGCATTTTGTACCATCGTTGTTAAACGCTATTCCTTGCATGTTACTATCTTGTGAAGTAAAGCTTGAAGATGTTTCATACGTGTATGAAAAAGATGATATATCCCAAGCAGTTGATAAATTAAATGCAAAAACGTAGCCTTGCCACCCAGTCATAAACATTTTTGTTCCGTCAGGTTTAAACGTTAAACCCCAAGGCCTACTTTCATTGCTGGATAAAGTAACATCAGAAGTAAAATCTATATCATAATTATTATACGATCCAGTGCTTAAATCATACGGTGTAGTAAAAGCATATTCAAAAAGTGATGAAGATGCTCCACCATAACTATTTGGTGTTGATGCCCAAAGTTTAGTTCCATCGTTATTCCAATTAATAGCTGTTACATAAGGAACTTGAGTAGATATATCTAGTGAAACGTTATCATACGTTGCAGTTGTAACATCATATGCTGTTGATAAACTATATTGATAAATTGCATCAGTCGTCTGACCAGCCATATAAAATTTTGTGCCATCATTATTAAATGCAAGAGCCATAGGATTACCGTCTTGACTTGTAACTGTATAGGAACCTTCAAGTGATCCATTGACAAGATCATGAGACGTATTACCATTGTTTTTGTATACATATACTGCACCACAGTTACTTAAAGATGGACTCTGAGTCCAATCTTTGTAAGGAGCACCTACTATTATTCTGTCTCCAACAGCATCAACATCTACACTATAACCGTATCTATGATCATTTTCACCAGTATTATATTGATCAACTGAAGGATTAATTTCACAGCCAAATTGCCAAGTTCCATTTCTTTTTTTCCAAATTTCTATCCTTCCTGATTGCCTAGACTGTGAGCTTATTGTCGTAGTGGCGTAAGGCGCACCTATTACTGCTAATGTACCATCACCTGATATTGCAACAGCATAACCGAATTGATCAGTAGTTGATGAATAATTAGAAGAAACTAGTCTTTGTTCATGAGACCAAAGAGAAGCATCTAGATTGTATTGAACTATTCTACCATTAATATTACCAGCAAGAAATAGTTTAGTAGAATCAGCAGGATGCAGCGTTAATCCAGATGGTGTAGTATCTTGACTTGAAACACTAAAGTAAGCACTAGCGTATGATGCAGTACTTACATCCCACGCAGTTGTTAAGTTATATTGATATAACGCATCATTACTTTGTCCTATAATAACCATTTTTGCGCCATCATTAAAAAAAACAACATCTTGAGGCCAACTACTAGTTTGAGGATATACAGTAGGAGATGCTTTATTAGCATATGATATAGTTGAAAGATCCCACGCACTACTTAATGAGTATTGCCAAATCTTGTCATGAGTGCTACCAGCAGCAAGATACATAGTTAGTCCATCTGGTTTAAAAAATATTCCTCTTGGATTATTATCTTGAGTAACTGCAAAATTAACGTTATTGTACGAAGCTGTACTTATATCATATGCAGTGCTTAAATCATATTCATAAATTTTATCAGTAGCACTGCACACAACATATAATTTAGTTCCATCATTATTTGCTCTTACACACTCTGCATGAGTTGCTTGACTACCCACACTGAATTGAACACTATCATGTGATAAAGAAGAAGAAGTGATATCGTATGCTGTAGAACAACTCCATTGATCTAATTTGTCATGAGTTTTACCAATTGTAATAATTTTTGTTCCATTAGCATTAAATACAAATCCAGTTAACTCCGGAGATACTCCGGAACCCATTGATGAATACAAAAGAGGAGATTGAACATTACTATAAGTTGTATTAGCAATAGAACCAAATACTGCTGTTGGACTTCTTGTAAATATGTTTGCTGTTCCTTTGATAGCGGTACCACCATTCTGACCATTTGCTCGTAATCGTTCGTATTTAGCTCCTACTATTATAGTATTACCATTTCTTGAAATACCTACGTCATCACCAAAATATGCGCTGACGGAACTACCCTCTGTTATAAACCTTTCACCTTGTTGTGAAGATGTGGACCAATCATAATTCACTATTATAGTAAGACTAAAATTACTTACAGCTGGTGCTATGTTGACACCGTCAGTTGCTCTAAATGTAATATTAAAAGTTCCGCCAAATGTATTTCCATTATCATCTAAAGCAGAATTTGATAAAGTAGTAAGAGTAAAAACATTATTTGATTGACTTATTGTTACAAACTTAGAAGCAGAATCTGACAAATAAGAATATTGTATTGTAGCGCCTTCCGGGTCTGTTGCATTAAGAGTAATAGTTGTAGTTGCACCACCGTTTGAATCTAATGTATATGAAGAATTAGGACTACCTCCTGAATCAAAAGTAGGAGAAACGTTAATTAATGCTATACCATACCAACCGACACCATTCCAAAGATAAAGACGATTATTTGCATTAACATATGCCATTTCTCCAGCTGTGTTATCAGACGCCGGAAGAAGATCAGCTGAATCATAAGTTTTTGTCGTTGCGCCTCCAGTAGCAACTATAGTAGAAGCAACACTGGGTGACGTTACTATAGCATTAATTGCGCTCGAATCAACTAAATTCGTAACTGTTTGATCACCAAGAGTGATTGACCCTTCTACTTCTAAACCGTTATCCGTAATAAAGTCTTTTATAATTGCTGTTGGCATTATATTTCCTTTTTATTATTTCTTTTCTTCTTCTGTTTTTTCTTCATTTGTTAAAGATGCTACAAGCGCACTTGAAAATGCTTTTTCAGCTGTTTGCAATTGATCAATTTGAAAACGAAGATTATTAGATTTAGTTTGTAAGTCTCTAATTTGTCTTACTTGATAAGTTTGTTCTTTAGTAAAATCTTCAATTTTATATTCTTTATCGTCAATTATTACTGAGTTTGAGTTGTCTTCTTTTTCCATTATATATGGCTCCTATTTTAATTTTATTTATTTTATTATTTATACTGTAGTTCTAATTGCTCTTAACTTCACATTTGTATTTGTTTTTGCTGGAGTTAATCTAAGTTCTACATTATTTCCATTTATTGCTGCATCAAAAGTTCCAAGACTAGAATCTAAAAGTAATTTTGCATAACCAGTGATAGCTGCAGATGTTCCATTATGCGCTAATAAGATTTCTTGTGAATGATATGCATTATCGCCTGCGTGTTTAAGCTGTGCTACATATTTCATTGTTCTATAAGTTGCTTTATTAAAACTATGTATAACTTGATCAGAATCTGTAGTTGTTAAATCAGAATCAATTGGAATCAATAAAGCGTTTATATCGTTTGGTGTTGCATTTCCTTCAGTTATCGTAATTGCTCTTAATTTAACATGTGTATTTACTTTAGTTGGCGTTAATCTAAGTTCTACATCACTTCCATTTATTGCTGCATCAAATATTCCAAGATCAGAATCAAGTGCTAATTTTGCATAACTTGTTATTGCTACATTAGTACCATTATGCGTTAACAATAATTCTTCTGCATGATAACCACTACTATCATCATTTTCAAGTTGTGCTGTATACTTAATTGTTCTATAAGTTGATTTACTAAAACTATGTATAACTTGATCAGAATCAGTTGAGGTTAAATCGGAGTCAATTTTTATTATCTCAGGCGATCCACTAGGACCTCTAGGACCAGTAGCTCCAGTTGCGCCTGATATATCAACCCATTGCGCTCCATCACTGTCAGCATAATAGACAAGTAAAGATGTATCAGTTGTATCAAACCACATATCTCCAGATGAAGGACTAGATGGCGCTGTTGCAGATGAAGTGACTGAAGAAGAAGCTAGTGCTCTCGCTTGAACGTATGATGAATCTATAAGAGCTATTGTTGTTGCTGAATCATTACCACCTGCTGGTGCTCTCGCTTGTACATAAGACGAGTCAATAAGAGCAATAGTAGTAGCTGAATCATTACCACCTGCTGGTGCTCTTGCTTGAATATATGAAGAATCTATAAGAGATGTTGCTCCAGCAGAATCTAAACCAGCTGCTGATCCAGTAATTGTAACTGTATCAGTTGTAGCATTTGTCGTAAGAGTTATTCCTGATCCAGCTGCTAGCGTAAGAGTATCTGAGTATATTGCTGCATCTGGTATTACAAACGTATAAGCT
>Ga0181406_1000854_pt1 | contig 11346 bp, 27 predicted proteins | sample 29SPOviralmetaG_FD_130135 | JGI IMG/M metagenome (GOLD analysis project Ga0181406, IMG submission 130135) | Marine viral communities from the oligotrophic San Pedro Time Series (SPOT) site, San Pedro Channel, CA, USA - 29 SPOT_SRF_2011-12-20 | ecosystem: Environmental > Aquatic > Marine > Strait... | reverse complement strand
TTACGACAAAAGCCAAATGGATATTGAGTGGTTTCATTTTGAGTTTGTAGAACGAGCGTTTAGGCACTTTAAAGAAAAAAATCTGCTAATGGATTTTACCGACCTTTTAGAGAGATTAAACGACCATCCTGAATTATTGCCTAACTTAGACGTTTTGATTGTGGATGAAGCACAGGATCTTTCTAGGCTTCAATGGCGATTAGTTGAGCACTTAGAAGGTAAGTCACAACGGTGTTTTTTAGGCGGAGACGACGATCAAGCCGTGTACAGTTTTGCGGGGGCTGATGTAGAGTCGTTCCTTTCTCATCAAGGAAGCATAAAAGTTCTTAATCAATCTTATCGTGTTCCGGCTAACGTCCATAAGTTAGCTAACAAGATTGTTAATAGGATACAAAATAGGCAGGAGAAAACGTGGGCTCCTCGTAAAGAACAGGGCGTCATAAAGTATTATAATCGGTTTGAACAAGTAGACATTAGTCAAGGCGAATGGCTGATCTTGTCCGCTACTAATTATTTGCTTAATGATATGCACAATTGGATCAAGTCTCAGGGACTATTGTTTGAGAGACGTGGACAACGGTCCATCTCCGACGCAATATTAAGTGCTGTAGTCCATTGGGAAAGATTGAGAAAAGGCAAAACTATTCCTTTTGAAGCGGTTCAGCAGATATATAAAAACCTTCCGGCTGACGCAGTTAAACGGGGCTATAAATCTTTAAGAACAGGGGACCCCGATAAATTTTATAGCCTTGATGATCTTAAAAATAATCAGGGTCTTTTAACTGATGTAGTCTGGCATAAAGCCTTAACTAAAATATCTGATGAAAAAAGAGTTTACTTGGTTTCTGTATTACGCAGAGGGGCAAAACTCAACACTAAGCCTTTGATTCAGCTATCTACAATTCATGGTGCAAAAGGTGGTGAAGCCGATAATGTGTTACTGGTAACGGATCTTAGCCCCAAGTTTGCTAAAGACTACGCTAAGAACGCCGATGATATTAACCGCCTGCTTTACGTGGGCGTGACGAGAACAAGACAGTCACTACACATAGTCTTGCCCAAAAACGAGCAGAAAGGATTTCGATTTTGAATACAGAAGAATGGATACCACCACAAAGTTTTCCTGATCTTTCCGAAGCTAAAGAGATTGCCATCGACCTAGAAACTTGCGATCCCAACATGGAGAAGTTTGGCCCAGGATGGCCTCGCAAGGATGGCTATATTGTAGGTTACGCAGTAGCTGTAGACGGCTGGTGCGGTTACTACCCCATCGCTCATGGCGGAGGAGGTAATCTCGATAAAAAGATTGTCGAGTCATGGATCACGGAAATCATGCTGTTGCCATGCCCTAAGGTAATGCACAACGCTGCCTATGATCTCGGATGGCTATGGGCTTCTGGGTTCAAGGTCGAAGGAAAAATTATCGATACCATGATCGCCGCAGGGTTAGTGGATGAAAACCGATTCAGCTATGCGCTTAACAGTCTTGGTTTTGACATGCTCAAAGAAGTTAAGTCCGAGGAGCAGTTAAAAAAAGCAGCTGCGGATTGGGGCGTTCATCCTAAGAAGGAGCTTTTTAAGTTGCCTGCTCACTTAGTTGCGCGCTACGGCGAACAGGACGCGGCACTGACTCTAAAGCTTTGGCATCATTTGGAAGTGCTACTCAGACAGGAAGAGGTTGAATCGATCTTTGAGCTTGAAACAGAGATGTTGCCTATACTGACAGGCATGACGTTTAAGGGTATCCGCTTTGATAGAGAGAAGGCGCAGGCTTTAATAGTGGAGCTACAGGAGAAAGAAAAGAAGCTTGTCGCACAGATGAAAAAAGAAGCCGGCGTTCCTGTAGACATGTGGGCCGCGGCATCTATTGCTAAAGCTTTTGATAAGCTTGGCGTCGAATACCCCAAGACGGAGAAAGGAGCACCCAGCTTTACTAAGTCGTTCCTTGAGTCCTGCGAACATCCTCTGGCTAAAATGGTGGTTGAGGTTCGAGAGGTCAACAAGACGCACAACACTTTCTTGCAACCCTACCTAGATGCCAGTGAAGCAACAGGCAGGATACACTCGCACGTAAGCCAACTGCGTGGCGAGACAGGAGGAACCGTCACCGGACGACTGTCAATGAATCAGCCGAATTTACAAAACGTGCCGGCGCGGCATCCTGTCGTTGGACCGATGGTCCGCAGTCTGTTCTTACCTGAAGAGGGCGAACTCTGGGCGGCTAATGACTTCTCGGCTCAAGAACCACGGCTCCTTGTTCATTACGCCAAGCTTTTAGAGCTCCAAGGTGCTGATGTAATGGCACAGGCTTATCACGATGATCCTGACACAGATTTTCATCAGATGGTGTCTGATCTTTGCGGAGACACGGTGACTAGGACTCAGGCAAAAGCGATAGGGTTGGGCCTGATGTATGGGATGGGGAAAGCGAAATTAGCTATTCAATTAGACATGGCGGTGGAAGAGGCGGCAGAGTTAATCCAAACCTTTCATGCTAAGGTTCCTTTTTTAAAAGGAACAATCCATGCCGTGCAAAAACGTATTGAGTATCCGGCGTCTGGTGGCTCTATCAGGACATTGTTAGGTCGCAAGTGTCGCTTCCCACTTTGGGAACCAATGGCTTGGGGTATTAATAAAGCGTTGCCTTACGAAGAAGCTTTTGCTAAATACGGTGCTCGTATTCGCAGGGCGTACACCTATCGAGGGTTGAATAAGATTTTGCAAGGAGGCAGTGCGGACCAGACAAAAAAATCAATGATTGAACTGCACAAGGCCGGCTACAACATGCTTTTGTCCGTGCATGATGAGATAGCTCTTTCCGTTAAAACTAGAGAAGAAGCCGAGGCCGCGGCAGAGATAATGAAGCACGCGGTGTCTCTTGAAGTACCCAGTAAGATAGATGTAGAAGTAGGTGACACATGGGGTTCAGCCGGATGAATTATTATAATGAGTGGGAACCTTTTGCCGCAGAGTGGCTCAAGGAGTTAATAAAAGAAGGATTGATCCCTGATGGGGACGTTGATTCAAGGAGTATTGAAGATGTCAGACCTAGAGAGCTCAAAGGATACACTCAGTGCCACTTCTTTGCCGGAATCGGAGGATGGTCAAGGGCACTGGAACTCGCAGGGTGGGGCCCAGATCGACCTGTTTGGACCGGATCTCCACCCTGCCAAAGTTTTTCCGTTGCCGGAAAAGGAAAAGGCAAAGACGACGAGCGACACCTCTGGCCTGTCTTCTTTAATCTTATCCGAGAGTGCCAACCTTCAGTTGTGTTTGGAGAACAGGTTGCGGCGGCTATCCGATATGGATGGCTTGATGATTTACAAAAAGACTTTGAAAAAGAAGGATACGCCAGTGGGGCATGTGTACTGCCATCTGGCGGTGTCGGCTCACCGCACAAAAGAGATAGACTCTTCTTCACTGCCAAGTTCGTGGCCGACGCCCTCAACAAGGGATTACAAGGACACAGGGGACTTGGACAAGAGTCGGTGGAGGAAAGACGGGAAAGAAAGAAACGACACTGTACCCAGAGTAGCTTACGGAATAACAGCATGGCCGACCCCACAAGCGATGGATGCGGCCAGGGGTCCGATTCGCAGTCTAGTCAACGGCCAGAGGATCGACAAGAAGGGTGTGAGGTTCGGTCTTTCGCTAGTGACAGCTGCGACATTAACGGAGGAGATTTCTGGTCAGATTCCACAGTCGTACACTGCCGAGACGGAAAAGGCCGTCCCATCCCAACTGAACCCTCGCTTTTCCCTTTGGCTCATGGGGTATCCAATCGAGTGGGCATATTGCGCGGAGCGGGTAACAGTATTGTCCCGCAAGCCGGTGCAGAAATAATAAAGGCGTTTATGAGTAGCGACGTATATTAAATTGATATAAAATAATATACGTTAATTAGAAAGGAGAAGAAACCTAATGACAACAAGCACCTATACCCGAAGAAAGTCTCGTCGTAAAAAGAAAAGACCTGAAGGATACATTCCTCCACCGTCGCCGTCTAGGCGCCTCACTCCATGGGTTTCGGTATCGCTAAGAGCGGAGCATTACGCCATGTTAAGAGAACTTGGTGACTTTTATGAAGCTACATTAAGCAGTCTTACTGCAACATTGATCACGGACCAGTTTTTAAAAGTCTTAGATAAAAATCACCCAGATCAAGCGATGCAACTTAGGAGGGACTTGAAGGATGAAAAACACTCTAAGCACATCATTAACCTTGACTTTTGATGTTGAGGTCGAGTATCAAAATTTAGAGCAAGACTTAGAACACGGTCTACCTGAACAAATCGATCTCACCGCTGTCAACATGACCCTGACAGGGAAAACAAAGCGGAAACGAAAGGTGGACATACTACAACTTTTAAACGAATCCGAGGTAATGGACCTTGAAGACCAACTTGAGAAAGGAGAAAAAAATGACGATTAAAAAGATATCTGATCAGTGGTACAGGCTTACTTTGAAGCGCACCGAGGAAGAGAACCTTATGTTCTTCGGATATTCAAAACGTGAGGTGATTGGTAAGTTAAAACAACACCTTCGCGCGGAGGCTCGTACATGGACTACCTGATAGTTTTCGATAGCAAAATCGAGGGAATCCCTTGTCAGATAGGGGTTGTGACGTATAGCCGACAGAAACCCGGTCGGCTATCCCTTCGGGATGCAGAGTGCCCTGAAGATTTTTATGGGTGGACCGATACTGATTACGAAGTGCTCGATCAAAAAGGTAAGCCGGCCTCATGGCTTCAAGAGAAACTAACCGATGATGATTATATTATTGAGCAGATTAAAGAGCAGATGGAGCCTAACGAATGGAACTATTAAAACGAATCAAAGCTAAACTTCTGCGCCAAAAACCCATGACCGACGACGATATCTTACGGATTTACATGGAGGCTGCACGGCACAGTAAACAAGGCGATCAGTTCGCACGTGATTTTGTACGCCTTGTTGAGGCTCATCACGGCATCGTACCTAAATATGTAGTAGAGCCTAATCAATATGAAATTTAGTAACTTGGAAAAACTTTCTTGCGAATGCGGAGGAGAAAAAGAACAAATTATCGGTTATGATCATCGAGAGACGGACGACACTTACGTCGCTGTCCGCCGAGGTTGGTACTGCTTCAATTGTTTTACCTGGGAAAGATCGGTATTACGAGAGCGTGTTGTGGATAATGAAAACAATAGATGATTTTGAGAGCGATGTGGTCGAGCTATACGATGAGCTGCAGTCCACGGTCGAGCGAGTCGAGGACCGAAGGGAAGTGACGCACGCCGAGCTGATGTGCGTCCTTGCCGGCATGCTGTGTACCACGGCCAAAGAATCAGGGATCTCGTCCGAGGAGCTAATGTGGACGATGAAGATGAACTATCAAAAGTCTAAGATCAAATACTTGCATTAAGTTTCTTTCGATTAGCCATATGTGCCGCTTGTACTTCTTTTTTATTCTGCCCGTGATACTCGACTGCGAGATGGTTATTGACTAACTCGTCATTCAAGCACACGCCTTTTTCATTCGTAATGACCGCCAGTGTACGACCGTACTTATCTATGCTTTTGCTTTTCAAGATAAAGCTTTCGCCTTGGTCAAAAAACTTTTTAACAAAATCCTTCGACATCAGTCCATAGCGCTTGGTTATACGGCAACGAGTCCTGCTCTCCGGGGTATCGATACCGTACAAACGTCCACTGACCGCAACGCTCATTTTAAAACCACAGTCACATACCCCTTTGACCGAATCCCCATCAATTACCTTGGTTACCGTAAATTTATACTCATACATCAATCGTGTCCTCCTCTTCATCGATCATGCTTTCACCTTCAAACGATGCCTCCAATTCAGCTACTAAATCCTCCGCAATATGAACGGACCTCTGAGCCAGTTCCTCTGAGTTTGATTTAAGGCTGTAGTGATTGTTGCTACTGATCAGTGCGTGCATGGCTAGACCGGCGTACATTGCCAACATAGCTTTTATTTCTTCGTCCATTTTTCTGTCTCCTTTCTTGCTCTAATAAATCCGACGCAATCGCGGCAAATAAAAGTGGAGACATCAGCGCCAGCATGACTGCCAGAAATACCAACGCCAATGCTCCATAAACCATTATTCGGACATCTCTAACTTATCGCCGGTCAAAGCAATGTTGTTTAAATCCATTGCTTCAAGTCGTGCTCTTTCAACGTAATCTAAAAGATCATTCATCGACTTCTCCGGTTTATCAAACACGTGCCGTAAAGATTCCGCAATGTAAAATCTGTCCTGAACCCTTAGGATAGCACAATGGCGTTGAGCACTCTCCTTTGTCATTATTCTGACCTCCAGATTCGCAAACCCTCATCCTCGCGTCTAGCCACGTACTTGCGGTGTTGCCTTCGACCCACGGACATGGCTGCACGGTACGCTTTTCCGTTCACCTGCTCTTCTGCAAAGAAGACGCTGTCTCCTATGTCCATCTCTATAAAAGGCCATTTGCGCGCTCTAGTGGACTTTGGAACGGGTATATCTTTATCAATCTTCATTGCTCGTACCTCCTGTTAAAAAATAAGTGTCTCCAATCTTTTGTACAATTACCCCATCGGAACCAAACGTAATGTCTCCAATCTTTTGAATAGTTTTTGTCGCACCATTGCTATCATTAATGAACGTCACGTTGCCGATCTTTTGCACGGTGCTCGTGCTCGTACCTTTAGTAGCCGGCAAAGTTGATCCCAAGATTTGGGTCGTCGGGCTCGTACCTGAAACAAAGGTCGTACCTCCAATCTGTATGGCTGTTGAACCATCAGACCCGAAAGTAACATCCCCAATCGTGGTGTACGTGGTTTGAGCCACGGCACACGGACCAAGGGCCACTGCCCCTGCTAATAATAGTGTTTTCATAACGTGTCCTTCTCCTATTGTTGTTTACAGGGCAAAACGCCATAGTTGCTCGGCTTTTGGTCACCCTCTTCATCCATTTATTCACGCCCTTTTTCGACAAATCCTTGTAGAAATGGATTATCCGGGTCTGATTCTGTCAGTACTTGAATGGCAGTAAATCCTTTACTATGAGGAGGACAAGCTACCTCTTTATCGTCCGGCCAATTTTTTAACATCTCTTCATAAAAAGATACGTTAGCTTTTGATTGTTTTAAAAATCTTTCAACCTTCGCTTTAGTAAGCAGTTTATCTTTCCAACTTAAACTTTCTCTTGGAATTCTATTCATCACACCTCCTCCACATAACCAAACTCTAGGGACCATCCTTCGCCATTCTCCGCCGCGGACAGCATCTCGCCTCGTGAATACTCGTACACAGTAGCCTCGAACTCGGCTTCCGCAACAGCCTCACTTTCAGCCTCGGCAACCCACCATTCAGTCTTCTCGCCCTCCCAAGCTTTCTCCCGGCTTCCATAACCAGAAAGGTCATAGACACCCCCACCTTGAGTAAATTGCACTATTGCGGTTAATGGTGCTTTCTCGGTTAATTTGTACATCACTCGTCCTCCTCATCCGGTATAGAGATATAAACATTAAGCGCCTCGCCGTCCTTGTCGTAATCGTAAGAAACAGGGCACTGGTCTAACCAATCAAATATCTTGTCTTCCATTACGTGTTCTCCTCTTCAATCAATTTATCAGTGAGCTTCTTTAATTTTTGTACATCGCTAAATAACTGAGATAAATGGCTAGAACTAATGCTCGACAGACCTCTCTCGTCTTCATCGGAGCGTCGGTATTCTTCCTCCTCGGCATCTAAATCTTCCCTAAGGTCGAATTCTGCTAAAGCAACAATTCTCTTAATAAGTTTTAAGTCGTCTATTGTGTATCCGCTCATTCTTCTTTCTCCTGTATGGTTGGAGCGCAATTACCTAGCCCCAATAATGTAAAAAATATAAAAATTAAAATCCTTATAACAATTTGTTTCTTAGTCACTTAACCTGTCTCCTTATGTCTCGAAAATAAGGATTCTACTTTTTGCCACCTATCGATAAATTCGTTTAAATACTTTTTTTGATCTTCGCTAAAGCCTTCGGTACACAACTCGTCGGCACTACACAAAACCAAGCGCCAGTTATTTGCATGCTCTTCCTCTTCATAGAGTTGTATGCCGTTCTCTGCCCCCCAACGTATATATTCTTGGGTCAACTCATCTAAGGCGTCGAATCTCTGCCTGTCTTTTTTTGTAATTTCCATTCTTCTTTCTCCTGTATGATTTAAATTACTCGTTCAAAATGGACATGCCCTGATAAGTCCGTGTAGGTGACGGTTTCCAAGATTTTGCAGTTAAGTAATTTTGTTAAAAACTCCTCGTCGTCATCGTCAAAATGGAAGCCTCGATCTCTATCCGGGAAGACAGGGTGACCTATTATTTGGTCTATCTCTAGGATTTCGGGCGAAGCATCATACGCACCTTCCCAAGACACCTTGTATTTTTTCAATAAAGTCTCGGCTGCGGAACTCAGAAGTCTTGGGTCTTGTGGGCTTATGCCCTTACGCTCAGGCTCATCCCAACACAATCCCCCCATGATCTCGAACAACTGTTCGCCGTCTATGTACACCTCTTTTACCTGCGACATGTACTCGATCAGAAAGTCGTCGTCTTGATCTCGTTGCATTTGTCTATATTGAGTCTTGGTCAATTTGAGAAAAGAATCTCTTGTAAAGAACGCCGGACAAGCCCATCCATTCCAATAATGTCGTTTTAACGGATATAAACATTCGTACATCACGCTATCGTCAATGGTACATAGTCCTCGTTCGTAATCTTCCTTGTTGTAATCTGTCATTACTCGTCCTCCTTCAAAGAAATGTTTTGGTCTAGGGCAAGGCTAATTAAACCCTCGGCGTGCTCCGGCGTGAGAGCAGAGTCTCTCGCTAGTTCTGCCCCTGTAGAGATTAGGGCGTAGATAATTTGATGCACCGGCTTATCTTGATGCAATTCGATTAGGTCTAAAACGCTATGGCGTAGTAGCGAATCAATTTCTTGTGTTGTCATTAGATTGTTCTCCATGTCGTTAAGGCTTCATCAAATGGTAAAAGGTTAAAACAGATAGATTCCTGTGAGATTCGTTTAATTCGCTTTAAACCATCAAAATATTCTTGGGGTTTATTTTTCGCTAAAGAATCGCTAAAGATGTTATATTCTCCTTTGGGATCATCGGGCTGTCTTATAATCAATCCTTTCTTTAAAGTTCGTTTAAGGTCTTTAGTGGCTAACCAAATATCCACTAGTTCAGCAAAGAACACTTCTAGCGAAAACTTTAGATAAGGATCCTCTGGAGTGAGAGCGAATAAAATATCGCTGTATATCGGGGGCTGTTCCTTGACCCACGAATCAACGCGAAGCTCGATCTCTTTTGAATCCCAATCGATCTCATCGGCGCCACCTCGACCATCGTTACTGACCGTGCCAGATTTCTTACCATCGACGTAAATTGATGCCTGATAACAATTGGTTTCTTGGGATGCAAATTGTGCAAGCTTTATGTTTTTCAATTCTATTTTCATTGGCGCGTTGCGCGGAAGGCCAAGAGGAGTAGTAATCTCTTTGCCTGTCTTAATGTCTAATACTCCGTGAGAAATTTGTGGTGTTTTCATTTTGATTGCTCCCGAAGTTGTTCTTTTATGTTGAGGACAACGGCTAGGTCGTCTTCATCAAACGTGCAGTCGTCGGCATCTACGCAATCGTCCATGTGCTCGATAAAATGATCTATAGCGACCTGAAGGATATTCACGCCTCGGTTGTTAGTTTGGATGGTGACTTTTTTCTGTTGATAATGTTCAGATAAACACGTCAAGGTTTTGGTTGTTTCTTCAAAGGAAATATTGCCTCCTTCAAATTCTTTAACGAGTTCGGTCAAATCATGCCACAACATGTCAGATTGAGTTTTTTGGTTTTGCATTCTACTTTCTCCTGTATATGAATCTTTAAGTTTAACGTAGTTTTTAGGTTACGCGCAAGCACTACTTACTATACTGTGGTTTCATCCAACATTCATGGGTGTCACCATAGTAATGGATAGTTTCCATTTCGCCTTCTTTATACCAAATGACATATTGTTCATCGATGTAAAAGGTGCTTTGATGCTCAATGTAACCTTGCTCTTTATCTTCGGCGTACATGAAATCTGATTCATGGAAGTCTTTAAAGGATTCTTCGGCTAGTTCATAGCCACGCTGTAGCACCATCTGCTCGAAGTGTTTGTGGTTTAGGTTGTCTGGGTAAACAGAATATGGTTTAACTAACAGTTCGTAGTCGTGGCTGTCTGTACTGCAATTTGTGACGATGATTACGTTATTCGGCATTATCACTTTCTCCTGTATTTATTTGAGTCTTTAAGTCTAACGTAGTTTTTAGGTTACCCGCAAGGGCTTGTACGTCTTTTTATCTCGTACAACATCTCGTACAACATCTCGTACAACATCTCGTACAACATCTCGTACAGCATTTCGTACAGCATTTCGTACAGCATTTCGTACAGCATTTTCTCCCGGCAAACGTTTTCCCGGACAAGTTTTTGCCTTTGCTTTTAGATGCCTAAAAACACCCAAAAACCCCTATTTAAGGCGCTTTAAGGTAGTCTTAAACGTTTTTAGACGTTCTAAGGCGTTTTTTTTCTACCCCTTACCTTGGTATTGGTTTCTATTTATTATCGCTCTAAGGCGCTCTACGGCGCCTATTGCCCCGCTGCCGGATTAAATTGTAACGATAAACCCCCACAACATGGCACGGAATGCCAATTAAGCGCTTCGCATGCTTCAACCACTAAATCATCGGGATGAAAAAACGACGGCGCCGTTGTAGCACGCGCGACCATTTGCACGCACTCATTCCACGATTGATCTGTGGGCGTGCTCTCATTTTCACCTACTAATAGATCAAGTGAGTTTATCGATTCAACAAAGTCTAGCCATTGATCATTATTTTCGACCCATTCAGCAATCTCGTTTTGATTGTTGCCCATGTCGATCGCTTCTAATGAAGTCTCTAGTTTTAGTCTGATTAAATTATTTTTCATAATTCTATTTCTTCCCATATTAAACCATCCCCGATTGCGTAAACTTCTAACCCTTCAATGGTTATTTTTTCCAATGTTTCTATCGTTTCTAAAACAGAGCCCAATTCATAACTAGATTCTTTAAGAGTAAAATAAAAGGATAGAAATTTATAAACGCTTTCTTTTGTGAGACCAATGGGACAAGCCCATCCATTCCAGTAGCGCCGTTGTTTGGGAAAGTAGCAATCGAAGACAGTTTCCTCATCGCAAATTTTAACTTTACCCTTTTCGATATCTTTTAATGTAAGCATTTAAAACCCCCAATCATTGGCATTTAATAAAATCACGCCCCAAGCAAAAGCACT
>Ga0181406_1000851_pt1 | contig 11366 bp, 11 predicted proteins | sample 29SPOviralmetaG_FD_130135 | JGI IMG/M metagenome (GOLD analysis project Ga0181406, IMG submission 130135) | Marine viral communities from the oligotrophic San Pedro Time Series (SPOT) site, San Pedro Channel, CA, USA - 29 SPOT_SRF_2011-12-20 | ecosystem: Environmental > Aquatic > Marine > Strait... | reverse complement strand
TAAACCAGTTGGAATACCAGGTGATGCAAAAATTTGAGCTGCACTTACTTGGTAATCGGCAAGAACAACTTCTTTAACAACTTTTTCTGCCTGTGCTTTAAATGAGGTGGTAAGAACGTTTGCAAGAGAAATTAAAGTTAATCCAATCATTAAAGCTGATGCTGTTGAAGCAGTTCTTCTTGGAGTTCTTTTTGAGTTTTCTGTTGCAAGCTTTCCAAGAATTCCAAATACAGATTTATATAATGAATCAAATATAGTTACAAAAGGTTTTGTAATTGATGGAGTGATTACAGATATTCCAATAAAAATTATACTGGCACCCAATCCAACTTGTTGCAGTACAGATAAAGTAGGAACTCTAAAGAATGAGTACAGAACACCAAAGAGAACTCCAAGGCCAGTTAATGAAACCAAAGATCCGACAAGCAATCTTATTAGGAGCGATTTTCTTCTAGGTGTTGACTGACTATCTCTTATAGCTTCGAGCGGACTAACTTGAGATGCCTTTCTAGCTGGTAATAATGAAGAAAATATTGTTACAACAACCCCAATGATAATTCCAGTAATCGCAGCACTTGGAGTTAAAACTAAAGGGCCTTCTGGTAAGCCAAAGTCAAAATATTTAAGTCCCTCTTTGACAACTACTGATAAGCCAATTCCTAGAGCAACACCTAAACCTGAACCAATTACCGCCATATATAATGATTCAGAAACAACAAGCCTGTAGATTTGCCGTTTTGAAGTACCTAGTGCTCTTAGTAAAGAAAGTTCTTTTGTTCTTTGAAGCAAAAGAATTCTAAAAGTATTTTGAATAATAAAAGCTCCAACAAATATTGCAATACCTGCAAAGACATTCAATATCGTGTTGAAAAAATCTAAGCCTTGTTTAATTGAGTCTGCTTGTTCAGCTGCAGCTTCTTGAGCGTTTATGACTTCCAGCCCTTGATCATCAATATTAGATATTGCATTACGAACTGAATTTATATCTGCATTTTCATCAACAACAACATTTATAAAATCAACTTCCCCAATTGAGTCCAAAAGAATTTGAGCAGTTCTAAAATCAAAAAGAGCAAATGAAGCACCGCCTGGAGAACCTGTATTTGCAAATTCTGCAATACCAACAATTGTAAATGTAGCTGGAATAGCGCCTGCAAGGACTGTGACTCTATCTCCAACATTAAAACCATTACCTTCGGCAGTAGTTGAATCCATGACTACTTCTTTATTATTTGTTGGAGGTTGACCATCAATAATTTCCCACTGTGATGCATAAGGAGAGGTGTCCCAAGCTGCACCAAAAGTTGGGGCAAAACCATTTTGTACTAATATCGTTTCTCTTTCACATTCTGGATTGAAAGCATGACAATCTTTTCTCGGTCCGAATTTTATGAATTGAGCAAATCCCAAAACGTCACCCCAAGCGTCTTTTACTCCATCAATACTTTTTATTTCATTTATTTTTTTATCTGATATTTTTCTAAATTCAAAAGATACAGGTCCCTGACCTCCATCATCTCCAAATCCTGCTGCGAAATCCTCTTGTACAGGTTGTACAACTAAATCAATTCCTTCAAATACTCCAGAAAATAAATTATCAAATGCGTTTTTGTTGCTCTCAGAAAAAATATTTGCTGCAATGATTACAGAAACTCCGAGAATGATTGAAGAGGTTGTTAAAAAGATTCTTACGGGATAAGTTTTTAGATTTTTCCAAGCAATTAATAAGAGTGGTCTTTTAGTGAATCCAAACATTAAATATCACTTAGAGAAGTGACTCTTGAAATTATCTCTTCTTGGGAAGGCTCTTCCATATCGCTCGCAACTTCTCCGTCTTTTAGCATTATTACTCTTTCAGCAAAAGAAGCCGCGTACGGATCATGAGTTACCATAACTATTGTTTGGTTTAGTTCACTAACTACAGATTTCATAAAAGTTAATAATTCCTTACTAGATTTAGAATCTAAATTTCCAGATGGTTCATCTGCAAAAATTACCTCCGGTTTAGTTGCCATTGCTCGTGCTGCAGCAACTCTTTGTTGTTGACCACCTGAGAGCTCATTTGGTCGATGATTTAATCTGTCTCCAATATCAACAGCATTGACAATTTGATTAATCCAATCTTCATCTGGCTTTTTACCAGCAATTGAAGATGGGAGTGTAATATTTTCCTCGGCTGTCAATGTTGGTATTAAGTTGAATGCTTGAAAAACAAAACCAAATGAATCTCTCCTCATTTTGGTTAATTCCTTGTCATTAAGGTTTCCTAAATCAGTACCTTTAATAAATATGGATCCAGAAGTTACTTTGTCAAGACCAGCAAGACAATGAAGTAAAGTTGATTTTCCTGATCCTGATTGACCCATAATTGCTGTAAATTTATTCTCATAAAAGTCAAGATTGACATTGTTTAAAGCTGTAACAGAGGTTCCGTCTTCCCCATAGATTTTTGTTAAATTTTTAGCTTTTATTATCTTTTCCATTTAATAAAGAATAGAAGAGTTAATAAATTTACTTAAATTAATTTTGAATCTTAAGAGTTATTTGGTACATTATAAAATATGAAAAATGTAACTAGCTTTAATTGGTGGACAACTACATAGGTAGCTGCCCCATTAGTTAGTTCTTAAACCGGGCAGAGCCCGGTTTTTTTATTTTGTCACTGAAATTAAGACCCCGGGCTAAACCCAAGAAAAGAGTTAAAAAAATGATGCTTTGGAGTCAATTTAAAAATAAAGTGGTTATCTCCTTCCACTCAGAAACAATTGGGCCTGTTTTATACAGTTCTAAAGTATCAAACGTAATAGTTATGGGGATGAGATTATCTAAATCTTTGGATAGATAAGATTTTGGTAACTCATTCCCATAATAAAGGGAAAGATGAGGGACCCATAAACTTGGCCAACCTTCAAGGCTAATAACTGAGTTGAAAAATTGATTGTTATCAGAAGCTTTTAGATAAAGTCTTTGAAAATAGCTTTTACCTTCACAGATTCTATCGAAGGTCGCTGTAATTTTTTCTTTTTTAATCTGATCTAAAATGTCTTTTGCTTTGTCATGTGAATTAATTTGTGTAACCAGAGTGACGTGGGGATCAAATGAAGCTTTATTCTCTTCCTTGGCAAAAGAATCAATTTGATTTTTAATATTGTTTGCTTCTTTACTCGAAGATTTAACCCATATTGAAAACGTTTCCACAGGAGTAGATTATATTTGTTTGATTTTTGAACGATTAAATATAAATGAAAGTAGAAACATTAATGAAGCAAACAATGACATAGATGGGCCTGTCGGAAGGTCAAGATGATATGAAAAAAGTAACCCCGTTACCGAAGAGATAATTCCAAAAACAATACTTACTTTTATTGATTCTGTAAATGTGTTGGTAATTAGTTTTGCTGAAGCTGCCGGAATAATAAGCATGCTCAAAACAAGAATTATACCTACAGTCTGAAGTGAGCTAACAACACTTAAAGATAAAACAATCAAAAATAAATAATTTAAAAAGTTTGTATTTAAACCTTTCACTTCAGATCCAACAGGATCAAAACTGTAAAACAAAATTTGTTTAAAGTAAATTGTCATAATTCCAATAACTGTAAAAAATATGATTGAAAGAAAATAAATGTCAGTTCTGTTTACAGCTAATACTTGACCAAATAATAAGTCTTCAAGATTAATAGTTACATTAAGTAGCTTGATCAAAACAAAACCCAAAGCAAAAAAAGTAGAAAAGATAATTCCAATAGAGGTATCTTCGCCAATATTTGTATTTTTTACTATATATCCAAGAAATAAAGCAACTACTATTGCCGCCGGAACCCCAAGCTCAGAAATACTAAATCCAAAAAAAACACCCACTGCAATTATTGGAAGAGTTGCGTGGGCCATAGCGTCAGCCATAAATCCCATACTTCTGTTTATGGTAAATGTTCCAAGTAAAGAAAGTGTTATTCCACTAAATAGTGCTGCTACAAGTGCTCTGACCATAAAATCATATTGGAATGGATCAATTAATAACTCAGATATCATTGGTGTTTCCGTGGTCTCCTGGTCTGTGATTTAGAAATGCATCTTTATGTGATCCATACATTTCTTCGATGACATCTTCTGTAAGAACATCTATAGGATCACCAAAAGCACAACAATGTCTGTTTAAACATAAAACTTCATCAAATTTTTCTTCAATGTTATTTACGTCATGAGTAGCAATTAATATTGTTTTATCTTTTAGGTCACCACCATTTATTATTTTCATTATGTCTTCTTGCGCTCCAACGTCAACAGCACTAAATGCTTCATCAAGTAATAGAATTTTTGAATCCTGCGCTAAAGCTCTCGCTAATAATACTCTTTGCTTTTGGCCTCCTGATAAGCTATTTATGTTATCTTCACTTTTATCTGCAAGTCCTACTTTTTCCAAAGCCTCTTTAATTTTGTAGATGTTTTTTTTATTTGAAAAACTTATCAAGGTCTTTTGATTTGTTATACCCATATCTACTACTTGTTTTACAGAAAGTTGAAAACTCCAATTCAATGAATCTTTTTGTGGAATATAACTAATCATTCCTTTTGTCATACTTGGATTCATCCCATTAATCTTTAACGAACCATTAGATAGGGGGATTAATCCTGTAATTGCTTTAAATAATGTAGATTTTCCACCACCATTTGGTCCTACAACTGCAATTTTTTTACCCTCTGTTATTGAGAATGTTACATCATCTAAAGCAAGTGAATTACCGTATTGAACACAACATCCATCAGATACTATTATCTGTCTTGATTCAATTTTTACATCTTTAATATTCATCGAGGCCTCTTTGAATGCTTCAGACTAAATTAATTTATATTTAATCAAGATCTTTCAAGCTATTTACAATCAACTCTACATTTGTTATTAAAAACTCGCTATAAGATTGGTTGGGTTTTAATGTCTCGACATAAAGACCACTCACAAGCTTTATTCCAGTTTCCTGAGCTATAGTTTCAGCATAAACTGATGGTGTTTCTGCTTCTACAAATAAAATCTTTGCATCATTTTCTTCTATAACCTCTATAATTTCAGCTATATCTGAAGGTGATACTTCTTCAGATGAATCTAAATCTGGAATTATAGTTGCAAGAACTTCTAGCCCGAACTTCGCTTCTAGATATCCTAGAGACTCATGGGTAGTTATAACCATTCTGTTTTGAGATGGAATCATTCCAATCAATTCAATTACTTCGTTAACTAAACCTCTTAATTCGGTGGCAAAAGTATCAAATGAAGAATCATAATCAGCTTGATTGTCTGGATCAAATTGGATTAACTTACCCTTGATAAAATCTGCTGCATATGAAACTCTGTTTGGGTCAAACCAAAAATGAGGATCATATTCCCCATGGTCGTGACCAGCATGTTCGTCCTCACCCTCTTCTTCATCATCATGGCCTTCTTCGTCACCGTGATCGTCATGACCACTTTCTTTAAATTCAACAGGGAAAACACTTTCGCCTACTTCAGCTAAAACTGAAGGGCTGCAAGCTGAACTTTCTAGTAATTTTCTAAGAGGTGCAGGTTCATAATTTAATCCTGTATAAAAAACAATATCTGCATCAGCTATTTTAGTTGCATCTTGAGGAGATGGATCATAGGAGTGCGGATCTGCTTCTGATGGCATTAAGACTGTTAGGTTGATATTATCTCCACCTATCTGATTAACAAATTCACCAATCATTGGAGTTGTAGCTAATACGTTTAAAGTATCTCCATCTTCTCTTTCTCGGCAACTAGACTCATCTGTGCCACTTCCAGTACAAGCTACCAGAACCAATGAAAGTCCTAATACTGCATATTTAAACAGAGGTTTATTGTTCATTTGTTTCCTTTTTTGAGATACAGTAAATGAGATTAAGTCTCATTTTTCTTTTTGTCAAGCCTATATTCATTGAATTTCATATTTTTTTATAGAAAATGATCTATTATTATTTAGTCATGGATAATTCAAGAAAAATTTTAACTGACCACAAAGTTTCTATTACGAATCCAAGAATTGTTGTACTAGAAGCTTTACTTGAGATTAAAAGTCCAATTACTGTTGATGAGCTTTTGTCACAACTTAGAAATAAAGTAGCTAAGTCAACTTTGTATAGAGTGTTAAATGATTTAAAAGACATAAATATTTTGCATGAATTTTCGACACCAGACAATCAGACTGTGGTTGAGCTTATATTGGAAGATCACCCACATCATCACCATTTATTTTGTAGTGATTGTGGTGAAATAATAGATGTAGAGATGGCTACAGAGTTTGAAAATAAACTATTAAAAGAAATAAAAAGAATTGAGAAAAAATTTAATTTTGTAATTGAAGATCACAGGCTTGAATTGTTTGGTAAATGCACAGATTTGTGTGTGAATTGTAAATAAGTTCTTTAAAGTATTATTCCAATTAAAGACGCCTGAATTAGCATTGAATCTATTATCTGATAGCTATGAAGTTCTAATAATCTGTTAACTACCGGAACGATAACTGTATCTGTACTTTCATTCTGAACGGCAAGATAGGCTGTTTCATATCCTTGATTTGTTAAGTTACATATAACACACATAATTTTTCCCCGTTAGTTACAATTTTAAAAAACTATATATATATTGTAAACAGCAAATGAAAATTAAAACTATTGAGTTCATTAATCATGGAGTAGTAAATATAGGTGATCTTCCTATTCCTTTTGATATGGTATTAAATGCTTCGGCTCTTGTTGTTGTAATTACATTTGTATATTTAAAAATTTCTTGGAAAGAGTCAATTGTTGTTCCGTCAAAAGAAATTTTTGAAGACAGGCAAAGTATCATTGGAAAAATATTTGGAGCTTTAATTTTGTTTTTTCTAATAGCTCCCGGCATTATTGGAAATGAGTCATCAAAAACCTCCGTCGCTCCACTAATTTTGTGGGTTTTTCTATGGATAGGCGTGCCCACTCTCGGACTATTATTTGGTGATGTATACGCAAAATTCAATCCTCTAAATCTTGTAAAAATTTCCACAAATAAACCAACGTCCGTTTATGTTTCATGTTTTTTATTTCTTGGACTTACTTGGTTTGAGCTTGTTTGGAGGGAGCCTGGTAATCCTCTGAATATTGCATCAGTTTTCATAATTCTTTTTGTAGGTGTAAATTTAATAAGATACTTTTATAAAAAATCAATTATTGAAGTGGATCCCTTACTTCTTTTGCATTATTTATATAGCAAACTTAAATTACTAAATTCCAAACCATATTTTCGCTCGCTTATAAACAACATAGGAAATTTAGCAAAATTGAATGGAATTGAGTATTTCATTCTGCTGATGATAGGTACGGTTACTTATGATGGTTTGAGAGAAACTACCTTTTGGTACAACCAATTTGGTGAACAAATAAATGATATGTGGTTTTCAACAGTAATGTTTCTTTCAATGAATTTAGGAACTATTATTTTTTATCGTTTTGCTTGTTACTTTGCAATAAAAGTTGGGGGATCGGAACTTAAGCTTAATGAAGTCTCAAACCTTTTTGGACACACAATGCTTCCAATAGCCTTTGCATATCACATAACACATTATTTGACTCTCTTACTTTTTGAAACACAAACTTTTATTTATAGGTTGAATGATCCAATAGGAACTGGGTTAAATCTATTTAACGTACAGGAGCCAGAAATAAATTACTTTATAGAGCCAATAATTATTTGGGGTATACAGGTAGCCGTTACCTTACTAGGTCATATGTTAAGTGTTGTTTTGGCTCACGACTTAGCTGTTAAACTTTTTGGCCATCAACAAAGTGACAAAACACAATACATTTTTCTTTTTATAACTGTTGCTTTAACCCTTCAGGCTTTGTTTGTATTAAGTGTTGGCTAGTTTTTTCTCAATACTTGCAATTCGTTCAGCAATTGGAGGGTGGGAGTAGTAATAAGAACTATATAGTGGGTCTGGGGTTAAGTTACTGGCATTATCTTTTGTAAGCTTTAAAAGTCCTGAAACCATATATTTTCCATCTGTAAATTTAAAAGAAAAATCATCAGCTGCAAATTCTCTTTGTCTTGATAAATAAGATGTTATTGGTCTCGTAAAAAAAGTATATGTCCCTGCCACAAGATAAAACATTAAAAATTTTGAATATAACGTAATCTCATCCAACCCATGTGAAGCAAAGAAATTGTCAGACTTTAAAACTTCACTCAAAATATAAAAACCTATAAATCCAAAAATTAAAGAGCTTATGAGTGATTTCCTTATATGTCCTAACTTATAATGACCTAGTTCATGTCCTAATATTGCTTCCATTTCATCAGGTGTAATTGTCTCAAGCAATGTATCGTAAAAAACGATTCTTTTATTTTTACCAAAACCAGTAAAAAATGCATTGCCGTGCGAACTCCTTAGGCTTGCATTCATTACAAAAAGACCTTTTGCTTTAAAATTAATTTTTTCAAGCAGTTTCTCAACTGGCTTTTTATATTCCTCATCATCAAGTGGTTCAAATTTATTAAATAAAGGCATAATCAAAACGGGATAAAGGAAGAAGATTATTAACTGAATAAAGAAAACTGCACCAAAGGCATAGACCCACCAATTGTTTCCTAAATTTTCAATTATTCCAATTACAACTGCGTAAATTAGACATGAAATCACTGAAGATATAAGTAGGTTTTTAACAATATCCATTACAAATGTTTTTTTAGTAGTTTTATTAAATCCATACTTTTCTTCAATTACGAATGTTGAATATATAGCTAAAGGTATTTCAAGGATTTCTGAAATTAGAATAATTAAAAGACCTAAAAAAATAGCACCTAAAATATTTGAAGACGTATAGCTTGAAACAATAGACGTAAGAGTATTTAGTAGCCCACCAATCGTAAGCAGTAAAAGAATAAAAATACTTATAAAGGAAACTACTATTTGAAACTTTAGACGATCAAGATTGTAATCTGTAGATTTGTTGTATTCTTCTACTGTTACAAGATTTTTAAATCTTTCAGGAACCTCAGACGCATTAACTTTTAAAGAATTAATATTTCGAACTTTTAGATAAGTTTCTATAGCAAACTTTAACCCTATAAATATCAGAAATAGAAATGTAAAGTTAGTCGAGTTTAGAGTGTCTTGAATTTCCATATCAATCAATATTAACGCTTTTCAAATACTCTAAATAATTTTTTAAGAGTAAAAAGAAAAAATAGGCCAACTTTAATCAAAGGGTCAAACTCATTTATTTTCATTTACCAAATCTTCGATCCCTTTGAACGTAATCTCTTAAGCATCTTAAAAAGTCAATCTTTCTGAACTCTGGCCAATAAACATCTTGAAAAACTACTTCCGAATAAGCACTTTGCCACAATAAAAATCCTGAGAGTCTTGACTCTCCACTTGTTCTAATAATTAGATCAATGTCAGGTGAATCTGGAGAATAAAGATGATCTCTAATTTGTTCGTCGTTAATGCTTTTTATTAAGTCTTGGATTTCTAATTCTTGATTTTCTTGTAGTAAGCTTTTCATTGCGTCAACAATTTCTTGCCTACCTCCATAACCAAGGGCAATAGTTAATAACTTTTCTCCTCCGCCCCTGACTTCTTTGAGTTTTTTAATTGAATTTTGCAAATAATCAGGAAGAAGATCTATGCTGCCAACAAAATTAATTTTGAAATTGTCAACAAGATCATCAATTAAAAGTTCTTCAAACAATTCGTTTAGTACGAGGTAGTAAGAATTCAATTCTTCTTCAGGTCTGGATAAATTCTCTTTAGACAAAAGCCAGCTTGTTATATTGTCAATGCCTAACTCGTCGCACCAAGCTAGACATTCTTTAAATCGGACCATTCCAATTCGGTAAGAAACTTCGTAACTTAATAAATTTTCTCTCCTGGCATACCTTCTGTGTCCGTCATGGATAATCCCTATATGTTTTGGAAGAGTCTCATTTTTTAAATTATTTTGAAGCCTTGTTTCATATAACGAATAAACAAACTTTGGTGTCACCATTATTAACTACAAATTGCTTCAACATCGTCAATTGTTTTTGGCGCCCCAGTGGTTAGATTTATTGGGTCATTTTCTGTACAAACAATATCATCTTCAATTCTTATTCCAATACCTAGAAGGTCTTTAGGTATTTTGTGGTTAATACTTTTAGCGTCTTTCATTTCTTCACTTTCAAGTTTTGTTGCTTTCTCCATCCCAAGTGATTTTCTTCTTTCTCTAATTTTTTTGGGATCTCTTTCAATTAATTTAAACTCGATTTCAGGTTTGTTTGGGCGAATATAAATTCCCGGTTCAATAGTTGTAACCATTCCCGGCTTTAATTTTCTTGGTTTGTTTTTTTCTTCTGTAGTACCCGCATCATGCACGTCCAATCCAAGCCAATGGCCTGTACCATGCATAAAAAATTCGAAATAATGCATCATTGAAATTGTTTCTTCTACTCCCATAGGTACTAAACCAAGGTCAACCAATGATTGAGAAATTGAGGCTACAGTTGAAGTGTGAATATCTGACATTGTTTTTTTAGTTGTAACATTTTCAATGCCGAGTTCTTGAGCTTTTAAAACTTCTGTATAAACATCTTTTTGGACTTTCGTAAATTTTCCGTTTACAGGAAAGGTTCTTGTGACATCAGATGAATACATTTTAAACTCTGCTGCTGCATCTATTAATATAAGACCATTGTTGTCAACTTTTTCTCTGTTAGTTGAGTAATGTAATATGCAAGCATTATCTCCAGAGGCAACAATAGAGGGGTAACCTAACCTTTCAGCTCCTAGGTCATAAAAAGTTTTTTCCATCTCAGCCTCTATCTGATACTCATACATATCTTTCTTTGTAAAGTCCATTGCAGATATATGTCCTTGAACAGTAATATCGCAAGCTCTTTTAAGGTTCTCTAGTTCTTCGGAGCTTTTAATTAAACGGAGTTCAGAAAGTAAAGGTGAAAGAGAGTTTAGTGTAGCCTTGCTAAAACTTGATCCTCTTTGATCGTATGGAATTGCTGTGTTGATTAATTTCTTGTCATATTTTTCAAACGCAGTATTTGTATAATCACAATAAATATCTTCAATTCCAGATAATAATTTTGGTGCTAAGCTCTCATATTCTTCATATAGAAATGCTTCTTCTGCTCCAAACTCTTGTTTTGCTCCTTCTGGTCCGAGTCTTTTGCCCTCCCAGGTTTCCATTTCTTCATTTCTTCCTTGTACGAAAAGGTATAAAGCTGCTTTGTTATTTTGGACGATAATAATTGCATGAGCGTTTGGTTCTGGCCATTCGGTTAGATAATGAAAATTAGAATCCTGTCGAAAATCGTAAGCCACGTCGTTATTTCTGTAAATAGTATT
>Ga0181406_1000850_pt1 | contig 11366 bp, 19 predicted proteins | sample 29SPOviralmetaG_FD_130135 | JGI IMG/M metagenome (GOLD analysis project Ga0181406, IMG submission 130135) | Marine viral communities from the oligotrophic San Pedro Time Series (SPOT) site, San Pedro Channel, CA, USA - 29 SPOT_SRF_2011-12-20 | ecosystem: Environmental > Aquatic > Marine > Strait... | reverse complement strand
ATTGGTGAATGTATATTCGTAGGTGAACCGCAAGAATTAATAAAAAAGTATTCACAAACTAAATTAGAACAATGACAGATAATAAAGATAAAAATATGATGAACGAAAAAGAATTAAACATGTTAGCAACTAAAATTGTTAGTCGTATGTTAAAAGTAAAATCTATGGAAGACTGGTTTAATCATGTAGAGTCTACAGCACAAGCAGCAGATAGTGACTATAGCCAGTTAAACTTATCAGAAGAAACAGAAGCATTAGGTGAAGCTGCAAAACTTATGACGTTAATGAATATACTACAAGAAGACGAAGAGTACGAAAAATGTGCTATTGTCAAAAGGCGTATGAAAGTTGTTAACAAGATATTAAAAAAATATAAGTAATGACAAGTAATGAACAGCAAATGTATAAGGACATTAGCGAGTTAACTAAATCCTTAAACCGTTTAATTAAATTATTAGAAAAACTAGCAAAACAACAGCTATTGTGACAATAGCTTTTAAATATATATAGTAACAGGCTTATGTCACACGAAAGAAACCTTAAATACCTTAATACCAACCGCATCGTATATAAACGATTGCCGCTCACAAACAAACCAACACAAGAGAACGAAGTGTACATGTTTTATGAAAATGGTACGCACCAGTGTTATGAGTTGTTTAGGTCATCAGCAAAGATAACTACTTACAAATCTTTGAAGTGGCACTTGTTGGTATTATGGTATTTAAACCCACGGCTTGATCAAGATAAATTTGCAGCGTTAGCTTTTTATATATGTACTAAATACAATGGTTTTGTATCTTTTAATATACATGATAATTTACTACGTAAAATTATATATGAAGTTAGCATGCTAGATTTAGATGAGCCACCAAAAAACAAACTACGTAAAGTTATATTTAAACCAAACACACGTATGTCAAAACAAGAAAAGCTACGCGTTGTTGGTGAGTTAATAGGTAGAACTAAACGTATACAACCTGATGATATATATGAGTGTATGTTAGAAATAAATAACAACGGTAAAAAAATTACAATAGCTAAGCTAGCCAAGCTATTAAACTGTGCTAGCAGAACAATACATAGAAATATGTGTGTTGATTTAAAACGAGAAAAAGAATTATTAAATAAACAAAATGAAGAAATATAATATACAAAACTATGTTAGATATAAGCAAGATCTAAAACAGGCTTATAAAAGACTACCACAAAAATTTAATTACAGAGATTATAGTAGAGATGAACTAATAATATTGTTTATGCCACTTGTAGAAAATATAGGTAGAAAGTTTGCTACATCACAACAAGCTAGTGGTGTTATGAGTATAAATGATATTATACAAGAAGGTAATGCAGGCTTAATAAAAGCTGTAGATAAAATACACTGGGATACTATTATGGAATCTGACGATCAAGAAAAAACAATTAAGTCGTTTTTATCTAAACGTATTAAAGGAGCTATACGCAGAGGTATTGATATTAACAGAGGTAACATGCGTATACCTGAGCACAAGCTAAATGAAATACGTAAAGGCGATGGTAAAAAAGCAGTTGAGTTATTTTTTAACTCTGTATTTTCTAGCATTGATGAAGGCGGTAGAGATGAAAGTAATTACGTGTATCAAATACCAGATAACTCTAACAAGTACAACAACGCTATGTTAAATAGTTATTTGCTTAGTATACTTAAACTACATCTTGATGATAAAGAATATAATGTGCTACGTATGAGCTACGGGCTTGACTGTGTTAAGCACTCTGCAACTGAAATAGCTAATGCAATAGGTATAAATGGCACTAGCTCTTATGTTCGTGTTTCACAGCTAAAAAAGCAAGCTATACAAAAGCTTATAGATAACGTTGACGCTTCGCAAGTAATTGATTTTCTGTAAGTTACAAACTTAAAAGCGTACAATTAATGTGTAACTATATATATACAAACCAATAAACCTATGAAAGAATTAAACCACAAACTAGCTCAAATACAAACAGAGCTTAAAGTTAAAAAATCGAGTTACAACTCGTTCGGTAAATATTATTTCCGTAAAGCAGAGGATATACTAGAAGCAGTAAAACCTTTTTTACTTAAACATGAAGTTTCAGTAACAATAGACGAAGACATACTAGCAACAGATCCTGTTCCAATGCTAAAATCAACAGCTATCATTTCTGATGGCGAAAATCAAATACAAACAACAGCAATAGTCGGTGTAGACTTAAATCAAAAAGGTATGCAAGCAGCACAACAGTTTGGTGCAGCATCATCTTACGGTAAAAAGTATGCACTTGGTAATTTGTTTTTAATCGATGATACACAAGATGCCGATGGTGGTAACACTCACGGTAAGTCTAAAGCTGTGTCTAAAATTAAAGAAGCTGCAAAGCCAGCTATAACAAAAGATCAGCTAACAAAAGCTAAAGAATATGTAGCGGCTGGTGGTACTGTTGATGCTATTGAAAACAAATATAAATTAACAAATGAACAAAGAAAAAATCTTACAGAGACTTTGTAATGATGAAGATTATTACGGTAAGTTTGGTCAACAGTATTTATCTAATTCAGATATAAAAACGTTGCTCAAAAACCCGTTAGCTCTTCACGAGCCAAGTAAAGCCTCGCCAGCGTTTCTTGTTGGTGGTTATTTCCACACGTGTATACTTGAACCAGATAAACTCGAGAAGTTTAAGGTTATACCTTCTGCAACCAGAAACACCAAAGTATACAAAGATATGTCTGGCGGTGAGCTATGCTTGCTACAAAAAGAAGTTGATGATATAGTTTTTATGCGTGATAAAATAATGTCAAACGATATATGTAAAGATCTTATAGTTGACACACAAAACAAATACGAACAACCTGGGATAATACAATTGTTTGATAACATATGGAAAGGTAAAGCTGATATTGTTAATCACAATGAAAAACTAATTATTGACTTAAAAACAACTGCAGACATAGAAGGTTTCAGATGGTCAGCAAATAGATACAACTACGACTCACAAGCTTATATATACAGTAAAATGTTTGGCTATGAAATGGTATTTGTTGTAATAGATAAAACAACACATCAAATCGGTGTGTTTGACTGTTCATCTGAATTTTATGAACGCGGTGAAGATAAGGTACGTAGAGCAAGTGAAGCTTATGACTTGTTTTACAAGACCAAGGACTTTGATCCTAAACAGTATTTCATAAGCAAAACATTATAAAACCAATAATTATGCCAAGAACAAAAACAAAAGTATGCACTGTAAGTGGTGTTAAAACTTCTGAAAAGAATTTTTATTCAAACCAAAACCACGTCAAAGCTGTAGATAATTTAAGAAGAAACAGCGGTGCTACAAAAGAACAAATTATGAGAATGTTTAACCAAATAAATAATTATTAATGGCGAGTATTATAAAAGCTAATATTGACCTTAACAAGATACCTAAAGATAAAATATATCAAGGTGCTAAAGGTAAATATCTACCTATTACAATTACGTTGAATGACGAGCTAGATCAGTTCGGTAATCAAGGTCCAGTAGTTGTAGAGCAAACCAAAGAAGAAAGAGATGCTAAGGCAACTAAGACGTATCTTGGTAATGTTAAGGTAGTATGGACAAACGGTAACAATGTTGAACCAGCACCAAGGACTGACGCGCCGGCACCTGCACCGGCTGCGGCACCTGCTGATGACTTACCGTTTTAATTATGCAGACAGTTGAGATCAATGGATTTGTTATTGATGAGTTCAATAAACATGGCCTAAAAGAAGGTGCAACGCAAGGCACTTGCCCGTTGTGCTCTCATACTAGGAAACCCAAAAACCAGAAGGCTAAATGTGCTTCTTACGACTGGGAACGTGGTCTCGGTACCTGTCACAATTGTAACACCTCTTTTCAACTTCATACTTATCAACGTAAAGGTGCAAGCGAGAAGGTCTATACTAGACCTACTAAGCCTACTAATTTAAACGAGGTAAGTACGAAAGTTGAAGAGTGGTTTAACAAACGTGGTGTATCAACACAAACTCTTAGAGACTTACATGTTTCTGAAGGTTCTGAGTTTATGCCACAGACAGGTAGAAAAGAAAATACTATTCAGTTTAATTATTATATGGGTGATCAACTCATTAATATTAAATACCGTGACGGTAGAAAAAACTTTAAATTATTTAAAGGTGCTGAAAAAGTATTTTACAATATTAATAGTATTGTCGGTTATGACTGGTGTGTTATAACTGAAGGCGAGATAGATGTATTAGCTTTACACGAGGCTGGTATTACAAACGCGATCTCTGTACCTAACGGAGCTACATTAAACAACAACAATTTGGATTATCTTGATAACTGTATTGATTATTTCGATGATAAGCAAAAGATAATACTAGCTGTTGATGCTGATGATCCTGGCCAAATGTTAAAGCAAGAGCTTGTACGTAGGCTAGGTGCTGAAGTATGTTACCTTGTAGATTTTAACGGCGAGAAAGATGCTAATGACTATTTACTCAAGTATGGTAAACAAGAGTTAAGCGATGCTATACACAACGCGCGACCAGTACCACTTGAAAATGTATCAACTTTAAAAGATGTAGAAGATGAACTTAGAGACTTTGTTAAAAACGGATTTAAACCCGGCTTCCAAATCGGCATTGAAAACTTTGACAAAATATTTAGTACTTACACTGGGCAGTTTATTACTGTCACTGGTATCCCTAGTTCTGGTAAGTCTGACTTTGTTGATCAAATGGTTGTTGGTTACAATAATTTACACGGTTGGAAAACTGCGTATGCAAGTCCAGAAAATCAACCGGTATATTTACACGCTCACAAATTAATGCGTAAGCACTGGCAAGATATGCCAAGTGTTGGTGATATTGGTAATGATAAATGGCAGCAAGTAACTAATCATGTCAATGATAATTATTTTTTCATTGATATGGACAAATACAGTTTAGAGTCTGTACTACGTAAAGGCGCTGAGCTTGTTAAACGTAAAGGTATTAAATGTTTAGTACTCGATCCGTTTAATAAGATTAGAGATGTTGATGCTAAGTCAGATGACGTAAACCGTTACACAATGGATTATTTAGCTAAGATCGAAGCTTTTTGTAAAAAGTATGATGTGTTAACTTTTATTGTAGCGCATCCAACTAAAATGTATAAAGGCCAAGACGGTAAAATTGAAGAGCCAACTATGTACAATATTAAAGGTGGTGGTGAATGGTACGATGCTAGTTATCACGGTTTATTAGTACACAGAGACTATGAAGCTAAAACAACTAAAGTTAAAGTGCTTAAAGTTAAGTTTCAAAACTTAGGTGAAAACGGTGCTGAAGCTCATTTTACTTGGGAACCACGTTCTGGTACATTTGTTTCTAACGAACAAGTTGTAGATGAGAACGAGCCAATGCCTTGGGAATGAAGCACTGGAGAAAAAAGCTACCAAAGAAACAGGCTCCTACAAAAGTATGGGACGAAGATCAAATGAAGATCGTTGGCTGGTGTATGAATAAAAACATACACATAGGTGTAACACCAGACTTTGAACATGAGTATAATCTTTGGCAAATAGAGATACGTATAAACGGTACATCACATCACGATCCAAAAAGATATGATGATGATGTATTAGATAAAGTTTACGAATACTATAAATACTATTATGATAAATACAATAAACAACAAAAAATTCAAAACAGCTAACGAAGCTTACGAATATCTACACAACGCTATTATACAGCAAGGTGTAGAGTTTGATAACACAAAAGCTTTATTTAATGTAGGTTTCTACATTACAAATCCTTTAGCTAACACAATCACAAACAAAGAACGTAACTGGAAACTAGATTATGCTCAAGCTGAGTGGCAATGGTATTTATCTGGTGATCGTAATATAACTAAGCTAGGTAAAATATACGGTAAAATACCTCCTATATGGATTAAAATGGCAGATATAAACGGTAATGTAATATCTAACTATGGTTGGCAATGGCAACGTAATAGTCAATTAAAAAAAATAACACAAACATTACGAGACAATAAAAAATCAAGACAAGCCTGTATATCTATTTATGATGGTAAAGAAATAAACGATTATTGCAACGACACACCATGCACATACGCTGTACAATTTACAATTCTACATGATAAATTAGATATGTGTGTTGTTATGCGTAGCAACGATTTGTGGTATGGCTTTTGTAACGATCAGTATTGTTTTTCAGAGTTACAAAAACTTGTAGCTCAAGAGCTTAGTGTTGAAGTTGGTGTATATTACCACTTCGCGCACAACATGCATTTATACAACGATAAAGTATGACATATTATTTATATCACATACCAGGTAAAAAAATAGGTGTAACATCTGATCTTGAAAACAGAGTACACAAACAACAAGGTTATTACCCACACGAGTATGAAGTTCTTGAAACTTCTAATGATATAGATTTTATATCTGCTGCAGAACAAATAATGCAAAAATTCTACAAATACAGAGTAGATGAAGTACCTTATAATAAATTAAAATGTAATAAAATGAAGATAAACGTAACAGAGCAAACAACAACGTTTCCTGTACCAGTCAACAAGCTTAAAGGTCGGTTAATCGATAACATAGGTATGAGATGGTCAACAGAACACGGTGAGTGTTTGTTAACAGAAGAGTCTATTAAATGGATTATGAAAAATGTAAAAGAGTCTATGTATAACAAGGAGAGATGTTATGTATACAACAAAGCTTTTGCTAGATGGTTTGATAATAACAACGTAACATTAACCGGTGGTATTATGTCAGACTATAGACACAAACAAAACGGTATTAAGCTACAAACTAGTTACTTTGAGTTAATTAGAGAGTGGGCTGATAAAAGAGGTTTATACGAGCACGGCGATACTAAAACGCAAGCATTAAAGCTTGTTGAAGAAGTTGGTGAAACATGTAGAGCTATACTTAAAAACGAAGATCATGATGCTATTGACGGTATCGGTGATTGTGTAGTTGTATTAACTAACTTAGCTGAGTTGCTTGGTGTATCAATAGAAGACTGTATTGAACAAGCATACCACGAGATCAAAGATCGTACAGGTAAAATAGATAACGGAACATTTAAAAAAGATTAATATGTCAGACAGAGAAATAATAGATGCTAAACGAGGTATCGTAGCTAGAAAGTCTTATGGCTTTCGCGATGAAGTAGTTAAAAACGTTGTAGACAAGTTTGTTGATCGTTCAGATATAGGTTATGAAAAGTATGGCCAAACATTACATGATGAAAGAACATCTGGTGTTAAAGGTTTAGCTGAATATCTAAACGATATACAAGAAGAGCTTATGGATGCTATATTGTATATACAAGCTGCAAGAGAAGAGTTAAATGAAAAAACGAATTAGAGGTAGATTAAAAAGAAAACGTGGTCCTGTTGTAGCTAAAAAAGTTACCTACGACGGGATCAAGTTTGCTTCCGGTCTTGAAAAGTATATGTACATTGCTCTTAAAAAAGCTAAAATAAAAGCTAAGTATGAAGGTCAAACATATACAATACAAGAAGGTTTTATATTTGAAAATGAAAGTTATGAAAGACAAAGCAACGGTAAAGGTGAGTTTAAAAACAGAGGTAACAAAAAAATATTACCAATTAAATACACACCTGATTTTGTAAGTAACAACTTTATTATTGAGTGTAAAGGTAGAGCTAATGAAAGTTTTCCAATGCGTTGGAAATTATTTAAAAAGTATGTAAAAGCGAATATGCCACGTGTAACTTTATATAAACCTCAGAACCAGAAGGAATGCGATACTGTAATAGAATTAATAATCAAAAGTAAAATCAAATGACAAATTGGGAATTAAGTATCGGAACTTTCCCTGGTCTTCTATTCGGCGTTAGATCATACGTCGAGCAATACAGAACTAACCATGTGATATATCTACTATTTGTAGATATTTGTTTAACGATATATAAAGACAAATAATGAATTTAAATAACAAAATTTTATCAGACATTACTGTGTACATGAAGTATGCAAAGTTTATCCCAGAACTTAATAGAAGAGAAACATGGGAAGAGCTGGTGACTCGTAATAAAGAAATGCACCAAAAAAAATATCCTAAACTATATAACGAAATAGAAGAAAATTATAGATATGTATATAAGAAAAAAGTTTTACCAAGTATGCGATCGCTTCAGTTCAGCGGTAAGCCAATTGAAATCAGTCCAAATAGATTATACAACTGTTCATACTTACCTATTGACCATGTTGATAGCTTTAGTGAGTGTATGTTCCTTTTGTTATCTGGTTGCGGTGTTGGTTATAGTGTTCAGAAGCATCATATAGAAAAACTACCACACGTAACTAAACCATTTGTAGGTAGAACACGAAGGTTTGTTATTGGTGATAGTATTGAAGGTTGGTCAGATGCAATCAAAGTATTAGTTAAGTCTTATTTAGGCTCTAGGAGATCATCTAAGATAAAGTTTGATTATTCTGATATTAGGCCAAAAGGAGCATTGCTAGTTACGTCTGGCGGTAAAGCTCCTGGGCCTCAACCATTGAAAGAGTGTTTATTAAAAATTAAAGGAATATTAGATGCAAAACAAGATGGCACAAAACTTACAACGCTTGAAGTCCACGATATTATCTGCCACATTGCAGATGCTGTCTTGGCGGGAGGAATCAGAAGAGCAGCTCTTATATCGTTATTTAGCGCGAAAGATGATGAAATGGTTTCCTGTAAATCAGGACAATGGTGGGAAACAAACCCACAACGAGGAAGAGCAAACAACTCAGCGGTTTTAGTAAGACACAAGATAACTAAAGAGTTTTTCTTAGACTTATGGAAACGTATTGAGTTGTCAGGCAGCGGTGAGCCTGGTATTTATTTTAACAACGATAAAGACTGGGGTACAAACCCTTGTTGTGAAATAGCACTAAGACCGTTTCAGTTTTGTAACTTATGCGAAGTAAACGTATCAAACGTTGAAGATCAAGACGATTTAAACGCTAGAGTAAAAGCAGCTTCGTTTATAGGTACATTACAAGCTGGATATACAGAGTTTCATTACCTTAGAGAAATATGGCAAGAGACTACTGAACGTGACGCTTTAATCGGTGTATCAATGACTGGTATAGCGTCAAACAAAGTTTTAAATTTAGATATGAATAAAGCCGCAGATGTTGTTAAGCGTGAAAATACTAGAGTTGCAAAGCTTATTGGTATCAACAGAGCAGCAAGAACAACATGTGTTAAACCTGCAGGGACAACGTCTCTCGTACTCGGTACGTCATCAGGTATTCACGCATGGCACAATGATTATTATGTACGTAGACTTCGTGTAGGAAAGAACGAGGCTATATACACATATCTAAAACAAAACCACCCTGAACTTGTTCAAGATGAATACTTCAGGCCACACGACACTGCAGTAATAGAAATACCGCAGTCATCACCAGAAGGTTCTATATTAAGAACTGAATCTGCATTTGACTTGTTAGAACGTGTTAAGCTTATAGCAGAAAACTGGGTTAAAGCTGGTCATAGATCTGGCAGTAACACACATAACGTTTCAGCTACAATAAGTTTAAAACAAGAAGACTGGGATGAAGCAGGTGAGTGGATGTGGAGAAACAGAGAATACTATAACGGTTTATCTGTATTACCATATGATGGTGGAACATACACGCAAGCTCCGTTTGAAGATATTAAAAAATCGGAGTTTAATAAGTTAGTTAAATCTTTACACGATGTTGATATAACAAAAGTACAAGAAGCAACTGACCAAACAGATCTATCAGGTGAATTAGCTTGTGCTGGTGGATCTTGTGAAGTAACAAGCTTATAACTAAAACAATTATTATGAACAAATTATTTTTAACAATGTTATTCAGTGTAGCTACAATAGTAGCGTCAGCACAGATGACGGTTATGACTACAGTTACAGAAATTGAAGATGAATACAACTTCACTGATAACTTAGCTGTTGGTTATAATGTTAGTGACATACTTATGTTAGGTTTAGAAATGGACGGTGAAGACAATTACGAAGTAATGGCAAGATATGCTTTTGCTGATAACTGTTGGGCTTACGGTTCGTTTGATACTGAAGGTGAAGGTGAGTATGTAGACAGATTAGATTTAGGCGTAGGTTACTCGTTTAATATTTGGCAAGGTTTATATATTGATCCTAACTACACTGTTTCAATGAAGAAAAATAGTGATGATGAATATGAAGGTAAATTAAATTTTACTATATCTTATAAGTTTTAAATACTAATTAAATTAAATTAAATATGTCTTTTAATAAGCTACACAGGTTGTTTAATGAACTGCAAGACGCGGTTAACGACTGCCAAGGTGATGTAAATAAATTTGTAGAGGGAAATAACTCTGCAGGAACTAGAGTTAGAAAAGCTATGATGAACGTGAAGAACTTAGCTCAAGAAGTTAGGATCGAAGTACAAGATCAGAAGAACGCTCAGTTCTAAAATAATAAAGGGAGCATTTAGCTCCCTTTTTTTTTATGCGTCAGTAAGATCTTTATAATCATCTAACGTTTTTAAATAAACATAAGTTTGTTCAACTATGTCTGCAGCTCCGTCTGCCACTGAAGGCGTAAACGATCCACTTATAGTATATATAGCTTCATCTGGGTTTGCAGCGTAAGAACTAGCGTCTTTATAAACTCTAGCTGAGTAATCAGCATATAAAGTCTTGCTCCAAGTTACAGAACCATCTTCAGCTTCTGTAGACGAATCTACAACTCTGTGATGTGCTTGCATAACTCTTAAGTGTGCATTAGATATAGTTAAACCTTTGTATGTTAAACTTCCTGTTAATGCCATGTTATATAATTTTATATTTAGTTTTACCTTGATGTTTATATGCTTTTAAACATCTATTTCTATTCTCACTCTCACTCACGTAACTCACGTGCACCCAATCAGGATTATCATCATCACCAAACTCCCATATCATTTGATCGAAGTCTAAATGCTTTTTGATAAACCTATACATTTCAGCGTTTGTCAAGTGACCATACGTGTCATCAATATCAATTGCTTGACCGTGACAATGCTGTGATTTTACAGAACCACCAATAGCTTTGTTAAGCTTAGGTGATCTGAAAAAACTATTAATCTTTATAGGACCATTAGCGTATTCACGAAGTGGTTCAAATACTTCTTCAGCTAATTTAACCATATTGTTTAACTGCTCTTTATTTGGTTTGTTTTTAATACCAAGACGTAAAGCTGTTCTGCTGTACGTACCTTCTTTATCGCTAATGTGTTTGCTAATCATATTACCATTTTATTTCTATTGCAGCGCTTATAAACGCTTTACCACCAATACTATCACTATCACCTTTAGCCATAATCATTAT
>Ga0181406_1000847_pt1 | contig 11399 bp, 20 predicted proteins | sample 29SPOviralmetaG_FD_130135 | JGI IMG/M metagenome (GOLD analysis project Ga0181406, IMG submission 130135) | Marine viral communities from the oligotrophic San Pedro Time Series (SPOT) site, San Pedro Channel, CA, USA - 29 SPOT_SRF_2011-12-20 | ecosystem: Environmental > Aquatic > Marine > Strait... | reverse complement strand
GTTGGCTGGTGATGATGAGTTGTCTGTTAGGACTGAACTTGTTGGTGGCACTGGCAAATACGGGCGTCTTCTGGGTTGGCTTTACATTGGGGACGACAGTGTGTCCCTTAACGAGCAAATGATTGAGGAGGGTTATGCTCATGCATACGACGGAGGAACAAAAGATATGGATCTCGAAGCACTTAGAGAAATCCGAAGGGCACACGGCACGTTGGTGTAGAAGTGCTGTCTGTGGATCCACCCCATTTATCCCAGACTCTGAATACGGAGGGGAAAACTGCGAACTAACTTGTAACGTTAACAAAGATTAAAATGAGAAGAGAAATGATTGATGCACTTAAAGCAAGTGCTATTGGAAATATTAAAAGAGCTAAGATGAACGTCGAGGTTTATTTTAAAAGTCCTGTTGGTATTGGTGAGCACCCAGATGTTATGAGTGCTATTCAAGATCAAATTGATTTAATTGCAAAGGAACAAGAACGTATTGACGTTTTGGAAAAATACTTTGATGATATATAGATTGTAATCGCTATATCATCATGCTTGGATTTTTACTTCCACTCGCATCAAAAATTATTACAGACGCCATTTCTAAAATTCCAGAAAATGAGGAACTTGGTGAGAAAATGGTTGAGATTTGTCTTGTTATTCTTGCTAAGGCAGTTAAGTTGACTAAGACGGATATGGATGACCAACTGTTAGAAGTTGTCACCAAGGCAATTAAGACTCGCGAGGGTGAGTGATCTTATAAATATCTTTATAGAAAATCGTACTAGGAAAAAGACATGGCTCTTTGGGGAGATAGGGACAACTTTCAATCGGTAGCCGCGGGCATCGCCACGGTTGATCTGTCCAATTTTACTGTTGATATTGGTGCTGCTCCATTCACTGCTGGTGTTGGAACAATCACTCCTATTATTAAACTTGGTCTTGGCGGGACCTGTGGATTCGCTGAGATTGTTGGTGTAACTAGCACTCGTTTGGTCTCTATTGCTAATACAGATGCCATCATTCCTAATGCTGTTGGTGCTGTTGCTGGTGTTGCTTATTCTCTGACGCAAGCACCACGTTCTCTTGACGAGAATCCTGCTGCTGTGTCTCAGTCTGCTGGTTCTATTTCTAGCACAAGATATTTTGGTGTTGGTTCTACCGCAATGCCATCTTCTGATAGTGTATTTGGTCCTTCTCACTCTGGTTGGGTTGGTGTTCAGACCTATACAGATAACCATGGTAATTTTAGAGTCAAGACCGAGGTTCTAGTTGCAATGTCTGGTATTCAGACTGGTAACGAGACATTCCCGAATTATAAAGCATAATGACGCATGATATTCCGTGAATTAAATGATGACAACTTCATGCTTTTCGCAATTCGTCATTATGAAAACCCTCATTCGGTAACCAAAGAAGATTTTCTAGATGATTTAAAGCGTTTTAAGTACGTCAAAAGACTGTTAAAACGCTTTAAGAATACTGGGGTATTAAAATCACATCTTTTAGTTAATCATTTCATAATTCTCTTTAATATTTTTGGTGAAGCTACTGTTCCTCTCTTGTTTTACAAGATTGATAAAGAACTTTGGCCTACTATGAAATCTTTTTTACTATTTTTGAATAGGTTCCCTCAGACTCCTAAGAGTTACATACATGATATTCAAGTAGACCTAGAATGTTTTAGACTTCTTCAACTGGAATATGAACAAGGACAGAATTCTAACTAAAATATTGTCGTTTATCCGTGAGGAGGGTGCTCCTACGGTCAATGTTGGCAGTGGAAATATTGCCGGAACTAAGGAAGCTGGTGATGATCCACCAGTAAGAAAGAAAAAAAGATATATCTATGTCAAAGGAGTGAGGAAAACCTGGACCCCTAATAAGAATGGATAACGCGAAGGTTGCTGTTTTGGAAGAAAGACTTGGTAACTTTGAACAGTTGGTTACTCGTTTAGATTCTGCGATTGAAAAAATTGCAGAGGTAAATAATAACGTGAGTAGAATGCTTGCGGTACATGAAGAAAGAATCGGGAAACAAGAAAAGATCGACGCAGTATTGTTTGATAAAATCGACAAACTACGTGATAAAATGGACAGCGATCATGACAGCGTTACTAAACGACTTGCATTATTGGAACGGAAACTTTGGATTGGCATCGGAGCACTGGGAGCAGTATTAATAATTACTAATCCACAGTCGATGAAACTAATCAAACCATTGCTAATAGGGCAGAATAGTGCTATGATGGCACCAACAGTCGCTATCGTAGATGGATCACGTTGATGCAAAATATGTTAGTCTACTATCCTCACGACTAGAAAAATTTAAGAGGGTAAAATCAACTCTTTACAATTTTAGATGCCCAATCTGTGGCGATTCACAGAAGAATAAGAGTAAAACTAGGGGATACATCTATCAGGTAAAGACAAATACTAACTTCAAGTGTCATAATTGTGGTGCTTCGATGTCTTTCAATAACTTCTTGAAGAAGATTGATACTACTCTTCACAAAGAATATGTGATGGAGAAGTTTAAGGACGGATTTACGGGCAAGAACTTTGTTGTAGACAAACCCATTCTAAATTTTAAAGCACCGGTCTTTAAAAAGAAGAAAAAGATTAATCTGCCAAAAGCATCTACATCTCCAAGTGCTTCTGGATACTTATTGTCTAGACAACTTAACCCATCTGAGTTTTACTATGCAGAGGAGTTCAAGAAATATACTAACTCACTTAAACATACCTTTGATGATGTAAGGTATGACGAACCTCGCATCATTATTCCTTTGTTTTATAATCAAAACCTAATCGGTTTTCAGGGAAGATCTATAAAACCAAACCCTGTTAAATACATTACTGTGATGCTTGATGATGACGCACCAAAAATCTATGGACTCGATGAAATTGCCAAATCAGAACCTGTTTACATCACAGAAGGACCATTCGACAGCACGTTCATTCGCAACTCGATTGCTATGTGCGGAGCTGATCTTGATATTAGCCGCTGGGGGATTAGCAATCCTATTTGGGTCTACGATAACGAACCAAGGAACACTGAGATCGTCGGGCGTATCGGACGCACTATCGATAGAGGCGACTCCGTAGTAATCTGGCCATCTAATATTGATGATAAGGACATAAACGATATGGTCATGTGTGGACATGACGTTCAAAAACTGGTAGAATCCAACGTATATTCAGGGTTGGAAGCACAACTTAAATTCGCAACTTGGAAAAAGGTATGAGCAACGGCACAAAGGTTAAGAAGAGAGATGGTCGGATTGAATCCCTAGACCTAGACAAAATGCATATCATGGTAGATAAGGCATGTGAGGGTCTTGCAGGGGTCTCTGCGAGTCAAGTTGAGATGAAGTCTGGTATTCAGTTTTATGATGGTATTACTACTGGGGAAATTCAGGAGATTCTTGTTAGAGCTGCTTCTGACTTGATTGAACTTGATCATCCAAACTATCAATTTGTAGCAGCAAGGCTTCTACTTTTTTCTCTTAGGAAATCCCTTTATGGAAGAACGAGTAAGTTGCCAAGCTTGATTGATCATATCACACAACTTGCATATGATGGACCATATGATAAGACTATCTTCTCAAAATATTCACAGGAAGAAATTGAGAAGGTTAATAGTTTCATTGATCATGATCGGGACTACCTATTCACATACGCCGGTCTAAGGCAGGTTGTGGATAAATACCTAGTGCAAGATCGTAGCACGAACGAGGTATATGAAACACCTCAGTTCATGTATATCATGATTGCTTTAACAATCTTCCGAGATTATCCTAAGGAAACCCGTCTTTCATATGTCAGAAGGTACTACGACGCAATCAGCAAACACAAAATCAACATCCCAACGCCAATCATGGCCGGGGTACGAACTCCTCTCAGACAGTTCGCGTCTTGTGTTCTCGTTGATGTTGACGACTCCCTGGATAGTATTTTTACTTCTGACATGGCCATTGGCCGTTATGTTGCGCAAAGGGCTGGAATCGGTATCAATGCTGGAAGAATCCGTGGCATCAACAGCAGAATCCGTGGAGGAGAGGTGCAGCACACTGGCGTTGTTCCTTTCCTTAAAAAGTTTGAATCAACTGTACGATGCTGTACACAAAATGGAATCCGTGGTGGATCAGCAACGGTCCACTTCCCAATCTGGCACCAAGAAATCCAAGACATCATCGTTCTAAAAAATAATAAAGGAACAGAAGACAATCGGGTACGCAAACTTGACTACTCAATCCAAATTTCAAAACTTTTCTACGAGCGTTTCATCCAGAATGGAGAAATTAGCTTGTTCTCACCGCATGACGTACCGGGTTTGTATGATTCCTTTGGTACTGACAGGTTCGATGATCTATATGTTGCTGCTGAACGAGATGAGTCTGTTCCAAGAAAGACTATCGGAGCGCAAGAACTCTTCCTAGACATTTTGAAAGAGAGAGCAGAGACTGGTCGTTTGTATATCATGAATATCGACCATTGCAACTCTCACTCTTCATTCAAAGATAAGATTGAGATGAGTAATCTGTGTCAAGAGATCACTCTCCCCACTGTACCACTTAACCATATCGATGATGAGTTAGGTGAGATTGCTTTGTGCATTCTTTCTGCTGTTAATGTAGGAACTATTAGAAATGATGAAGAGTTGGAGAGTCTTTGTGACCTTGCAGTTCGTGGTCTGGAAGAATTAATTGATTACCAGGAGTATCCAGTGCGTGCAGCAGAGATCTGTACAAAGGCACGTAGATCGCTTGGAATCGGTTTCATTGGTCTTGCACATTATCTTGCTAAGTTGGGATATAATTACGACTCACAGGAGGCATGGGACGCAGTTCACAAACTCTCTGAGTCATTCCAATATTATCTCTTGAAAGCATCCAACGAACTTGCCAAAGAGAAAGGATGGTGTGATAACTTTGGTCGTACTAAGTATGCTGATGGCATTCTTCCAATCGATACATACAAAAAGGATGTAGATTCTATTTCAAATCCGGAGTTGCAGCATGATTGGGAGTCTCTTAGGGCATCTATCAATGAGCACGGACTCAGACACTCAACACTGTCCGCACAGATGCCTTCGGAGAGCAGTTCCGTTGTGTCAAACGCAACAAATGGAATCGAACCACCACGTGATTACTTGTCCATTAAAAAGTCCAAGAAAGGGCCTCTTAAACAGATTGTACCGCAGTATGCTACATTAAAAAATAACTACACATTGTTGTGGGAAATGCCTAACAACAACGGATATATCAACGTTGTTGCTATGATGCAGAAGTTCTTCGATCAAGCAATCAGTGGCAACTGGTCATACAATCCAGAGCACTATCCAGACAATGAAGTGCCGGTATCAGTCATGGCAAATGATCTATTAACTACATATAAGTACGGTTGGAAGACTTCCTACTATCAGAACACTCACGATCAAAAGACTGATGAAGTAGAAGACAAACCAGACACGGTGCAATCATTAATGGCAGAACTAGAAAATGCTGATGAAGGTGAATGTGAGTCCTGCGCCGTTTAGTAAACTAAATATACGACATTATAACGCAGGATTATGTCATGAGGATATTGAAGAACTGATTGATTTGTGTCAGTATGCAAAAGGTGACCCAAATAAACCAGGATTTCAATGTCCCATATTTGATGAAGATTCCAATAACATTTTAAAAGAGTTTGATAAACCCGTTGTAAAAAGGCTGGAACAATCCTTTGTCAATGCATGTCAAACTTATTGGAATATAGTTGTTGATCATAAAGTTACTGGGTGGATCTATGTTAGTTGGACTGACATGGAGAAAGATTTGTTACCCCAAGGTAAGGAAAATGAGATTTATCCCTTCTGGCACTCACACACATCTAACCATGATTGTTACAGGTTGTCTGGTGTGCTATACTTGTCTCTTCCGGATGGTGCAGAGACCACTAAATTCTCAAACAGTCCTGACCTTTCAAAAAATGATTTCTTCAACTTACCCCTCATCAAAAACGAATGGTTTATCTTTCCTTCTATGATGCCTCATTTACCTGGGGGTCCTGGGAAAACAAATAAAATGAGAATATGTGTAGCAGCAGATTACTGGATCAAATAGGGTACTAAATGGATTTCAAACTAAACGACGATAGAAAAATTGAAGGTATGACTGTCTTTAACAAGACGCCAGTTGACACTATGAAACAACCAATGTTTTTTGGTGCTCCTCTTGGTGTTCAGAGGTATGATTCATATAAGTATCCTATTTTTGAAAGGTTGACAACTCAACAACTGGGTTATTTTTGGAGACCAGAAGAGGTCTCTTTACAAAAAGATCGTGGTGATTATCAATCACTACGTCCCGAACAGAAGCATATCTTTACTTCAAACTTGAAGTATCAAGTTATGTTGGATAGTGTTCAGGGTAGAGGTCCGGGAATGGCATTCATTCCTTACTGTTCTCTGCCTGAATTGGAGGCGGCTATGACTGTGTGGGAGTTTATGGAGATGATCCATAGTCGCTCCTACACTTATATCATCAAGAATGTGTATTCAAACCCCAGTAGTGTGTTTGATACCATCCTAACAGATCAGCGTATCTTAGAACGCGCTGAGAGCGTCACAGAAGCGTATAACCTCTTTATCAAAGACGCTCAACAGTATGGTTCATCTAACGCATGGGAACATGCGCTTGACGGTGCCGGTTCTTTTAAACAAGAAAGGTATGAACTCAAACGGAAACTCTTCCGAGCAGTTGCAAATGTCAACGTTCTGGAAGGAATACGATTCTATGTTAGCTTCGCGTGCTCATTTGCATTCGGTGAGCTCAAACTCATGGAAGGATCTGCTAAAATCATATCCCTCATCGCTAGGGATGAAAACCAGCATCTAGTATTGACTCAGAATATTATTAATAACTGGGCCAAGGGTGATGACCCAGATATGAAGAAGATTTATAATGAAGAGAAGGAATGGTTATACGCTTTATATGATCGTGCAGTCAACGAAGAGAAGCGTTGGGCACAATATCTGTTCAAAGATGGCAGCATGATTGGTTTGAATGATAAACTTTTACATCAATATGTTGAATGGATTGCCAATCGTCGGTTAAAATCGATTGGACTAAAACCTGTGTATGATATTGCGGCTAAGAATAATCCACTTCCTTGGACACAACACTGGATCTCTTCTAAGGGTCTCCAAGTTGCTCCACAGGAAACTGAGGTTGAATCTTATGTTGTCGGTGGCATCAAACAGGATGTCAAGAAGAACACATTTACTGGATTCCAACTCTAATGCTAATCGAAAATGAAGAACAAGGTACATGGAGAGAAGCGTATCTCTCTTGGAAAGGTGCTATCTTATCTGAATCACAGGTACAACTGCTTACCGAAGGACCCCAGTCCCTAGCACAAGCCAATCAACTTCAAGCAATGAAGTTGGACTATGAAAAATATCATCAAAACAATCGACTGTGATGCCTAAAAATATGCTTACCAAGGACGAGATGAGAAATCGCGTCATTAAATTGAAAGACGAAGTATACGAAGAACCTGATACAGTGTGGCAAGGGGATCGAGATATGGCACATAAATATCTCGACAAAGTTTTGAATATCATTGAAGAATATAGGTATTGAGAATGAAGAAGTTCTTTATGACAACCCGTGGACGTATCAGGGTAAACCGTTTACTACTAGTGACATCGGTAAGTCTTTCGGTTTTGTCTATCGGATTACAAATCTACAATCAGGCAAACAATACATCGGCCGCAAATACTTTTGGCAACTACGAAAGCCTAGAAGTGGGGGTCGGAGAGTTACAAGTGAGAGCGACTGGAAAAAATATTACGGAAGCTCTGATGAACTTAATGAAGAACGAAAGAAGATTGGGAACTCCGCTTATAAACGAGAGATTATTTCCATACACTCCACAAAAGGAAGAGTTAATTTTGAAGAGACAAGACAACTCTTCATCAATTCTGTCCTTTCCGAAAGCTTGACAGACGGCACCCCTGCATATTATAATAGCAACATCCTGGGACGCTACTACCGTAAAGACTATCATGATTCTGGAAACAATTCTAGCACTTAGTGCAGTTGACTACGATCATCTAGCCAGAACAGTTCAAGTTGAAACTCATCTTGGTTCATTTGATGAATACTGTGTAGCAGCATCGATTATTAATCGAGTAAAATCTCCACTGTATCCTAATACTGTCGCGGATGTAGTGTATGCACCTGGACAGTATGAGGGGTTCCTATATAAAAGACCTGCTGCTAATCCAGAGGTTGTTGCAAGACTTAAAAGCAACGATAATATGTTGAAAGCTTTTGCTATTATAGGTGACAGGACTAACTTCAAAGGTCAATCACAACTTGCATATAGAGTTCCTTCTGAGGATCCTATGTGCTCCCCCAAAGGTAATTTCTATCACTATCACTGGCAATGACGTATCCAGCACCAGTTATTACACCTTATGACAATTGGTTTAGTGAACCAATTTTAACAGAAACTCAAATGGAGTATCAAAAACTAATGAAAGATCCTGGTAACATCATTGTAAATATGGACGGAGGTGTTGGTGGATCTTGGAAAGTTGAAGAACCCGACAATATCCATGAAGTGATGTATGATATGGCAACCAAGAGTGGTAAAACAACAACACAGTTAGACCCTATTGGTGCATCGGAAAACTTCCATGAACGATGATTGGCGTTATGAAGAAGAACGATTGAAGTTAAGAGAAGAAGTATTAAAAATTCTTCTCTCAAAATTTGGTGGACCGATGGAAGGATGTGTTCCCAAATATTCTACAAAATCAATCTATGAGTGTGCTCATGACTGGGTGTCACAGGGACATAAAACTTCTTTTGGAATTGTAAAGTATTTTGAGGCTTATTATGCAAAAATGGATTCTTAGTTTACTGCTATTAGCATCACCCGTAATGGCAGATCCTATTAAGGAGAATGACTATTACACTAATCATTCAATGGGGTGTATGTTACTCCAAGAATGCACAGATGATGTCAAAGAAATCACGACTCTCCTTGATATTTCTAGTAACTACTCCAATACTGCTAGTTTTACTCCTGTTTCTAACGAGTTCAACAGAATGCTCACCTCTCTCAATAGGGTCGGAGTTAAGGTGTTTCTAGCAGATGAGAAGTATTTCCCAGTAGGACATCGTGGTGTCTATCATACTGTGAGTAATAACTTCTATCTGAACAAAACATTCATGGGTCGTCCTGGCACACTGATGTCTGTGATGCGACATGAAGGATGGCACGCTGCACAAGATTGTATGGCAGGAACTATTGATAATAGTTTGATTGCTATTATTCTCCCTGAGGATCAAGTTCCTCCTATGTATCAAAACATTGTAAAAAGAACTTATATGCTTCAACCAGGTGCGATTCCTTGGGAGAAAGAAGCATACTGGGCAGGTCATACTGAGGGTATGACTATGGCAGCACTAGATGCATGTGCTGCTGGTGAGATGTGGAATGTATATACTCCTACTCCACTGACACGCGAGTATCTAGTTAAAGAAGGTTATTTATCTAAATAGATTGACTTTGCTTATGTCAAATGCCAGAGGAAATCAAAAAAGAGGATCCCAAGAAGAAAGGTATTCTTGGGAAGATGAAGGAGGCAGCAAGTGACAAAGAAGAACAGCTTGATATTCTTTCTACTTTTGTTAGGCTTGGCATCCTTGTCTGGTCTGGGGGAATACTTACGCTGGCATACATTCAGTTACCACCCGTACTCGGTATTCCAGAACAAAAACTAGATCCAACTTTTATCGCAAGTGTCTTTACCGGGGTGCTTGCGACTTTTGGTGTTCAGGCAGCAAAGAAGAATGGAAATGGAAATGGAAACGGATCTTCCAATGGTGGTATCAGTAAAGCAGATATGGAAAGATTGATTGCTGCCGCAGCACAAACTGCACCTGCACAAACTATTCGTATTGAACAAGCACCAATTCAGTTCACCACAAAAGATAGTGAACCACCTGTAAAACCTACCGTATAATCTTATGACCTTCTTTAAATGGACTGCATTAGGAGTTGGTGGTGTTGTTGCCGTAGCACACATTGGTGTTCTAGGGCATCTCATCAAACCCAATGGACCAGAATATCCAGTCATCAACTTTCCTGCGGGTGATTATTCATCGTATAAGGTAGAGGCAGATAAAGAAGGTTATAGTATAGAATATAAAGCAAACGATCCTGCTATACTTGAATCTCAAAAATCTCTATCATTAGATAAAAATAAGAAAGGATTCTTTGGTGGTGGCACAGAGAGTCGTCGTGAATGGCGTCAAGATCAATTCACTATGGATGGCACTAGAAATCTAGGAGGTGCCGTAGATGGCGAGGGAAAGTCTGCAAAAGACATAGAGTGTATCGTGGCGGACGCTGGGGCACGGAGTCAAGGTGCAATGGCAGGAAGTAGTATCGCTGCTGGTGTTGGTGTCCCTGCTGTTATTGGTATCCCATATGTTGGATGGTTAGCAGCTGGTTGGGTATCACTTTTAGGTGGTAGAGTAGGTTCCACTGTGGGTTCTACCGTTGGCAGTGTATTCAATGACTGTTAAATAGATAAAATATTATCGATCATGCAAAAATTAATCAACGTTTTAGCAATTCTTTCCTTTGCTGGCACCGCTGGTATTGTTGGTGTAGGGGCATATGTGTATACCCAAAAAGATGCCTTAATTGAGAATGCGAAGAATCAAATTGCAGCAGCTGCTGGTGAGGCGATTACAGATGTCCTTCCTGATATGATGGATTCTAGTATGCCTGAGCTCCCCGGCGCTACTGGTGGTGCTCTTCCCATGGGTGGAGGTGGACTTCCTTTCTAATGGATATCCCTGAAATTTTTATTCCGGATACGGGTATTCGTATTAGTGATATTCGTGATTTAAATATTAATGTAATGCCTGATTGGATGGTTAATCCTCCACAGGCACTACCAGTTTACCCACCCGTGACTTCACAGGTGGGTGTTCCTATTGTTAATATACCAGGCTGCGTTGAGTCTCATAGAGATAGTGGTGAGAATCAAACGCTCAAAGAAGAAGACAAAGATGGTGTTCAGACATTCTGTGATGCTGGAACACCTAGTTTTTATCCCATTGATTATGATCCAAATAAATTAGATATAACAACAGAGTCTCCTCCACCTCCACCTATCAAATCTCCTGAGGCAAAAAAAGATACTAAAACAGACACCAAAGCACCACCAGCTCCTAAAACTGATGATGCAATATCAGAGTGTCCTACAAGAGAACAACAGTTAAAGAATCCTGTCGGAAAAGTATTAGAAAATAATAAAAAGATAGTCAAGTATGAGACAGTAGGTAAAGAATGTCTCCCTGTATTTGAAAATTTAAATATACCAGATCAAATTATTG
>Ga0181406_1000843_pt1 | contig 11460 bp, 20 predicted proteins | sample 29SPOviralmetaG_FD_130135 | JGI IMG/M metagenome (GOLD analysis project Ga0181406, IMG submission 130135) | Marine viral communities from the oligotrophic San Pedro Time Series (SPOT) site, San Pedro Channel, CA, USA - 29 SPOT_SRF_2011-12-20 | ecosystem: Environmental > Aquatic > Marine > Strait... | reverse complement strand
TTGTTATTCATGTAACAACAGGCAAAGACGAAAATAATACTGACTATGAAAGAGATGGTAAATCATCTTGGGAAGAGTGGTATCGAGATTATTTTAATGCTCATGATTGTAAAAGAACAAGCTATAACACTCATGCAAATGCTCATAGATTAGGTGGTACACCTTTTCGTAAAAATTATGCAGGAAAGGGATTTACTTACGACTCTAGCAAAGATGCTTTTATTTCTCCAAAACCATTTACAAGTTGGGTTTTAGATGAAACTACTTGTACATGGAAAGCACCTGTTTCATATCCAACTGATGGTAAAAATTATAATTGGAATGAGGATACAACTTCTTGGGTAGAAGTTACAAACTATGGAAATTAGTCTTAAAACTGTTGATGATCAACCTGTAATTATTATAAACAATTATTTTGACAACAATGAATATAACCAATTAACAAATTTTATTTTTGATTTAAATCCATATGAGTGGCACACAAATCCAAAAAAAACATTTGGTGCAACAAACGAAGAAGGTACTATTCAATTAAAAAAAAATTATGCAATTAATTTAGATAGTTTGTACACAGCAGAAGGAAGAAAGTACTGTCCAGTTTTTAACATTAATAGGAAACTTTTTATAAAAGAAGTTACAAAAAAATTAATAAAATTAAATCCTTTATTTAATTATTTAGAGTCTTGTACTTCTGATACTACTTTTTTAAATTATTACGAAAATAATAATTTATATGATTTTCATAAAGATATAGCAGTCTTTACTGCTAATTATATCTTTTTTAAAGAATCTAAAAATTTTAAAGGTGGCGAGTTTAATATTGAAAATAAATTAATTAATAAACCAGAAAACAATACTATGATAATTTTTCCATCTTTTTTACACCATAAAGTTGAAACTGTACTAATGCCAGAAAGCAAACGAGGACAATGCTTGGGTAGATTTTCAATGACTCAATTCTGCTCTTTTAAATAAAAAATGAATACCGAAAAAAATTTAGACACTAGAGTTTCGATTCACGAGGCGATTTGCGAAGAAAGATATTTATCTATAATTTCTAGAATAAAGAGGCTAGAAACCATCTTGATTTGTTCATTTGGGGCAATCTTTATAATGTTGTTGAGCCTTGTTACAAAATGAATTTAAAACAATCTAACAAAATAACAAAAGCATTTCTTAATTTGTTGAGAAAAAAATGTTAGACCCAGTATCAGTAACAGCATTAATTGCAACTGCTACAACTTCTTTTAATGCAATTAAATCTGCAATTGCGTTGGGAAAAGATATAACGCAAACTATGCAATCCGTAATGACCTGGGCAGATTCAGTTGATACTCTGCACGAAAAATTACAGGAAGATAAAAACAAAGAGAAAAAATTTACTGTTAAAAATGGTCACTCTGAAACTGCTCAAGTTTTAGATGCAATGACAATTCGGTTAAAGACAGCTGATTGGGAGAAACAACTTAAGCACGAATTTTTGTATGGAGGTTTAAGAAGATTCTCTGACATTTGTAATGATGGTCGTGGCACTACAATGGATGCGTATAAAGAATTTCTAAAGTTAAGACGTGAACTGCGTAGTAAGAAAATTAGAGAAAGACAAGAGGCTAGAGCAAAAAAACAAAAGTTAATTAATGATGTGATTAATGGAACTCTAATAGCCTCATTAATTGCTTTGGCAATTGCAATTGTTTATACAGCTTATTATGTGATTGTAGAGTATAAAGGATAGGAGATTTTAATGTTAAATTTAATTGGAAGTTTACTGCCTGTCGGTGAAAAGTTAATTGATAAATTAATTCCAGACCCCCAGGCAAAACAAAAGGCTCTAAAAGAATTAAAACAAATGGAGCAATCAGGGGAATTAGCAAGACTTTCCGCTGATCATGCAAATACTGCAAGTGCCCGTGAGCGAGAAATGGAAATCGCCAATTCTCAATTCGCCCCAATGGTAAATAAAATCATCGTACCGTGCCTAGCCATACTAATTGTATTTCTAACATTTGGCATGATGTCAGCAATCTTGTTTATGGATATAGAATCTGGTAAGAATTACGAGATAAGTTTATATATCTTAGGGTTGCTCTCAGGAGCATTGATGAGTTGCATCAATTATTATTTTGGAAGTTCAACTGGTTCAAAAGAAAAAAGTAAAGAGTTACAAGAAATTATGGAAAAGAAAGAACCAAAGCTATGAGTGTGGATTGGGAAAATTCTAAATACTTTAAAGCAACTGAATTTATGTGCAGTCATACTGGCACAGAAAATATGGATGCCCACTTTATTGAAAAGTTAAATATGCTACGTCAGATTTATGGCAAACCCATGACAGTTAGTTCTGGGTACAGAGATTCAACACACCCTGTTGAGGCCATGAAAAAAGACCCTACATCTGGGTCACACGTTAGTGGAAAAGCAGCAGATATTTTAATAGAACGAGCGGAGGCATATAAACTTTTGTCTTTGGCATTTGACGTAGGGTTTACTGGTTTAGGTGTCAATCAAAAAGGTGGTGCAAGATTCTTACACCTAGACACCATTGAAAGTTCACCCACAAGACCTCGCCCTACTATCTGGAGTTATTAGGACTAACTTGAATCTTCAAGGAAGTGATCCCAAGAAACACTTAAATTATCTATAACAGATATTATTTCATCTTTATTTTTTGAATTAAATTCTCTAATTTCAAACTCGTAAAAGTCTTGGTATTTTGTTCCTTTAGATTCAAAGTCACCAGATGTATTAATTATTAATTCATCACAATATTTTTTATGATATGTACCAAATAAATTAATATTTTTTTTTAGATATTGTTGTCTTTTATTTGCAGTTGTTTTAGAAGTAAATATTTCAAAATATTTATGATTGCCAGAATAACAAATTAAAATATAAAATTTCATTTTTCATTATTCTTTAAAAGTTCATTATTCATTTGCATGAAAATTTGCAGATATTTGTTTTTATCTTTTGCAGAACTCGTTAAAATCTCATTTCTTTTTTGCTCATAAAGTTTGTAAGCATCCTCATAAGTTTCAAACTCAACGCAGCTATCTTTATTTTTAATTGAATCAAAAACCTTGTAAGTTTTTTTGCTCACCTCAATCTTTTCAATTACTTTTTCTGCAATAGTTTCAACCTGAGATTTTTTTTCAGAAACAATGTTCATTGGATTTTTTGGTTTATCTTTAGGTGGATAATCTGCTGCCTCTTCAGTCGAGATCATACCGCCTAAAGCATCAGGAAAAGCATCTCTTAAAGCAAAACCCCTGGCACGCATTTGTAACATTCTCTCAGGGTAAGTTTTCCAAACAGGCGATCTACTTGTTAAGCCAGCCCTTACAGCTTGCTCAATAGTAAATACTTTTACTGTTGGAGTTTGGCCTTTGCGTTTAACTGTACACGTTGCTTTCCTATCATTACCCTCCTCCACAATATCTTCAAAGTCTGGGTGACTTTTACATATAGCCAGCAAAGCATCTCCATACATACTAGGCTTGCCATTTATAACTGATATGCTTTGTAGACTTTGCATGGGCAACAAACCTACTTCTTTTCCCATTTGCATTGCAACCAGGATATCAGCTGGCTTTCCTCTGAAATTTTGTGGAACAAGCTGAGTGTTACAAATTTTTTCTGCAAAGATCATTGCAGACTCCAAGTTGTTAGGATCGACTAAACTATTACTCATTTGCTACCTCCAACCTTATGAGATTTATTATTTTCTTCGATTTGATATTTGATATGAGTTATAACGTGAGCCGTTACAAAGTCTATAAACTCTTCTAAATCGGATGCGTTACCAGTTTTAGCAAACTGCCTTGCTGATGCCAATGCTAATTTTTTAAGTTGTTGCTCTTCCAATTGTGATGTATTCGTCATTTTTATTACCTTTGAATATTTTTTGATTGCCCCAAAGTGGTCAAATTATTAATTGTCTAATTGCCTGATTCTTAAACTCTTTGCCCTCTCAATCTTTGCCTCAACTGCTGGCATCAAAACTGAAGGCTTTGCTTTTATATGACGAAAACCCCAACCGATCTCATACTTACCACATACTGCACGTTCTGAATTATCCATTGCTTTCATTACTTCAAATTCAGATTCTTTAATGACTTCTTTTAATCGTCCTATTTCTTGTTTGGATTGGTATATTAAAAATACTTTGTCACTAATGTCAACTAGGTTTGATAAATCAACTTCATTTTTGGTTGATTGACTGTCACTTGTTTTTGCCAAATCATCAATGTTTACAGGCTCATACCATTCTTTTTCACCTGTCAATTTATATTTACTAATTCGACGATCCCAATCGAGTGCTGATTGTTCTATCAAGTCTTGAAACTCAATGTGAGGTTTGAATAAAAACACTCTTAAACAATTGCCTCGAAACATGACGCACAAAGCACCCCACTTCGCATTAGTACACATCATTTGTGCTTGTAATTGGATTACACCTAACTCCAATGGCGGAGATTCAAAGGGAAATTTTTCTGTGTTTTTGGCCTCTAGTACACCCAGACCATCTAGTTTGATTTCATCACCATCCATAACGTAAATACCAGAATCTTCATCATGTTCAACAATCAAACCTTTACCTTCTGCACTTCCATCTAAACTCACTTTCATTGGAATATCAGAGTGGGTAAATGCTTTTTCATGCGACAAATCAAGGTTTTCTATTCCAATTTTGAGGCACGATTCTTTGAGAATAAAATTCTCAAGTTGGTTGCCGAAGTACATCATTTCTTCAGATCGTTTGTTATGGCTTTGAGGCATCTCTTTTTTATTATCAATAAAATAAAATGCACGATCTAAACTTTCACTTGGAGTTGTAAACTTGTGAGGTTTAGATAATCCTCTAGCAGCTAATTCAGCTAATACAAATACAGCAGCTTTACTACCTGTGAAATCAGAATCATTAGTATGTCTGGCCATTACGCACCCCCAGCCAGCATGATTAAAATGCAGTAAATCATCACAACTGAGCAAGCATAAAAAATGCTGATTAAGAACTGATTTTCTTTTTGAGGCTTATTTAGTTCAAAGTAGTTAATTCGTCTAAGTGAATGGTTTTTGGGGCTACTAGGTTTAGTATTGTACAGCTGGGTTTTTAGAATACATATTATCCGACGTTGTAAATCCAGTTTGGGTAATGCAATCATATCAAACTCCCTTTCTAGGCGGTTAAAAAGCTGGTTGAAAACTTCAAATGGTAGACGTTTTGAATGTGGCAGATGTTGTAAAAAATCATATATTTAATTGCTGGTTATCAGCCCTGTAAATTTGGCTCATTTTCCTGGCACGTTTCCAGTTGAGCCGATCTTTAAAACTTAATTTTAAATCCTCTAAAATAAACTTGGATCGCACAATAAACTCAACTTTCTTATGTTTATCAGGCCGTTTTAAATCATTATATTCTTTACTCAATGCAAATAATTCTTTAGATGTAACTTCTAAATTTTTAGCAGCCCACGCAATTTCATGAGGGCTTAAAATAGTTACGTCAAATCTAGTAAAAATTGACATACCAGACATTACTATTTCATACCCAGCAACCCTAGAGTTTCTATACTCTGAATCTCTGGATTGACATATTCCCCTAAACTTTTTCTTGTCAAAAATATCTTCCATTTTATTTTTGCTCCATAGATTTCTTAATGTTGGCAACCATGCTGGCTTGCCACTTTTTTGCTTTAGCCTTATAAGGATGGTTAGTGTCTTTTGTCGATTCTTCTTTTTGCCATTCCCTGGGTGTCAGTTGCCCACGATCTGTTAATGCTTGTGCAATATCTCTTAATGAAGTTTTACCCTCTGTTCCAAGTACTTTAATTACATCATCGATGTTTTGAAAATTTTGATCCAAATATAATTTTGCAGAATCAGTTCTAACTTTTGCTGCTGCCCTTGCACCAGGTTTCACATTACCAGCACCAAGTCTTGTAATCTTTCTGCCAGCTATACCTTTTTCTGGGACACCTTTGGTTATATAGTGGCCTTTTTTATCAATCCTTCTGTTAATCTGTGAGAGTGATTGCTTGGTTCTGTCTTGTACCTGAGATCGCTCTAATTCGGCCATTGTAGCCATCATTTGCAACATGGCTTTACCCATAGGGGATTTTGAATCTAGCCCTGGCACTTCAGCGATAGAGAACTCTATACCAGAATCTAATATGCCTGAGATAAAACTAACTGATCTTGATAATCTGTCCATTTTAGCAACTACTAGTTTGCAGTTATTCTCTGCACAGTAATCAAAAGCAGCTTTTAGTTGCGGTCTTTTCTTTGTTCCCTTAGAACCACTTTCTTGCTCAATAAACAGTTTAATGTTATCGACACACTTTGGATGTTCTTTGGCAACATAGTTATCAATTATTTCTTTTTGAGCATCCATACCAAGCCCCTTAAGGCCTTGTTTGTTGGTAGATACTCGCATATATCCAGCAATACAAGCTGGTCGTGCAACTCCCTTCTTTTTAATTGTTGTCATTTCTATCTCCATTTAAAAATGATTTAATTAAAGCATAGTAGATATCTGTACAAAGTGCAAATATTTTTTTGACTTGGTAATTGTTTGTCTGTACACTCTCAAGAAGATATCGTTTTAGGATTTATTTTGCTTAAACCTTTTTTAGTGCGACTTGAAAAAAACAATATGGAAAAACTTGATCTGGCTGCTGTCAGATTAAAGGTTAGTCGTGCAAAAATAATAAATTATCTGGTGCAAAATAAATTACCTGAAGTTCTCTCACAACCTCACCAAATGGAAACGACTGAGGAGCGACTCTCAAGGATGCTTGGTGATGGACGGATCGGGAAAACGCAACAAAGGGGCTAGAGGCGAGCGTGAGGCTGCTGCCCTACTTTCAGATGAACTAGGTTTCATAGTCAAACGTAACATTGACCAGACTCGTGAGGGCGGTTCTGACATCACAATTGGCAAGTGGCAATTAGAAGTAAAACGCCAGGAAAAAATCAGTATCGACAAATGGTTCAAACAAGCTACTGATGCTTGTAAATCCAACCAAACCCCAGCAGTTATGTTTAGACGATCCAATCAGGATTGGAAGGTTTGTATAAACCTAAAAGATTTTTGCTACTTGGTGCGAGAAACATTTGATGATTAAGTTTACAGCTGGCCTTATTGCTGCCCTTCTCTCTTTTTTTCTGTTGCTCGATCATCACAAGCAACTGCAATTTAAGATATTTAGCGAGGGTTATCAGAAGGGATACGATGATGCCTACAATGTTGCAAAAGCACATTACGAATTGAGCAACAAGGAACTGGCAAGCGAGTGTATGTTCTTTGATTATGATGGAATCAAGTGAAATGCGACTGATTGCAGCGGTCATTAATCAGGCTATAACTGATGCCTGTTTAAAGCCCATTAAAACTAAAACTGGGTACAAACCAAGGCTGGATACTGTGTGTGCGTTGGAGGATATTCTGATGGGTAATCTGGACAGTTATTTAGCTTGTTCAAACATTGATCCAACTCGCTATAAAACTTTTCTTATCAGGCATATGTTTTCTAACATAGCACCCAAGACCAAACTAGATTACAACTTAGAACGCAGAAAAAACTTTAGATACAACTTTGGATTTACTGTGAGTAAACTTAAAAAATCTAATGTACAAATATCAACAAGTGTATTTGATGTCTATAAAATTTATAAAAAAGAGATTAAAAGTTTCAGATGATGATGAGCGACTTAAGTGTTGGCAATGTGGTGAGATTCATTTGCCTGGTACTGAGGTTGTTGAGTTGTATGACGGCAGAACTTTTGGCACGTTGCAGAAGGATTATAGGCTTGCACTTGAGGCTCACAGGGTGCTTGTGGGCTATCGAACAAAGAGTAATCGGCAACTGGCACTTATTAGGCTTAAAAAGATTCGTGGTGATGAGTATGTCGAGCGAATTAAGGTAGAAATTATGAGGGAATGGAGGTTTAAAAATGCCCAAAAAAAACACGATTAGGCATAATATTTTGGAATTTCTGGCCACTAATAAAACGGGTGAGGGTTATTCTGTAAACGAGATTGCAGCTGCAACTGGAAGAAATGCAGCCTACACCAGAAATAGTTTGAATGCTATGTGCTATGAGCGTTTGATTAAACGCCAGGTAAAGATAATTAACAATAAAAAGTTGAGTAAGTATCATTTATTTGCAGCAAAAGATGTGGAATTTCTAGGTAAATCAAAAGTTATTGATCCGTCAATAGTTAGCTGGTGAAAAAGACACGCATAGATGTATTCGTGCGTGTCTTTTTTTGTTATAGGAGTAAATCTTGAATGAAATGGCATTATTCTCAGGCATTGGTGGAGGAATTTTGGGAGGAAAACTGCTTGGTTGGAGAACAGTCTGTGCTGTCGAACAAGACCCCTACTGCATCGCTGCACTTGCCCAAAGACAGAATGAAGGCTTTCTCTCGCCTTTCCCAATCTGGGATGACGTTTGCACCTTTGACGGAAAGCCTTGGAGAGGAATTGTTGATGTGGTTTCTGGAGGGTTTCCATGTACAGACATTTCAGTCGCTGGAAAAGGGGCTGGAATCAAGGGAAAAGAAAGTGGTTTATGGTCAGAAATGGCAAGGATCATTGGCGAAGTACGACCCAGATTTGCATTTATTGAAAACAGTCCAATGCTCGTTACTAGAGGACTCGACACAGTACTCTGTGACCTTGCCAAAATGGGGTTTGATGCAAAATGGGGATGTATTTCAGCAGCTGAAGTCGGAGCAAATCACAAAAGGGATAGAATCTGGATTGTTGCAAAAAACATGGCCAACACCAACTACATTCGATACAAAAAAAGATTCGCTGAAACACGCAACCAAACTTCTGCAAGGCAAGACTCACAGAGCAAGCGGAGAGCCGATTCAAAAATCATTGGTGGACAAAGTGATGATGGAAGAGATCAAGAAAAATCCAGAATTAATGAAGATTTATCAGGATCACGAAATGATTGTTCGTCCAAACTTACCTCCGCAACAGGAATTTGTAATGTACTTGAGGCAACAAACCTCAATCAAGGAATTGGTGGAAAAAACCACGATAAAGAAAACAACGATAGAACATTGGTTTCGGAAGGACAAAAAGGGATTCAGTCATCCAAGCGTGGACGATTGGCAGAAGATAAAACCACATTTGAGGGAACTGAAATACGATCAAGAAATGACATTCATACAAACAAAAGAGTGGCAAAGCAAGAAGCAGATGTGGCCAACACCGACAGCAACAGAGGCTCGACAAGGTTATCAAGACAGGACAAGGGGCAAAAAAGGATCGCAAAAGAGTTTGAGTACAGAGGTAATAGACAATTTGGGGAGCAGACAGAAAACTGGTGGTCAGTTGAACCCAACATTTTGCGAGTGGTTAATGGGTTGGCCTTTAGGGTGGACAGACTTAAAGCCATTGGAAATGGACAAGTACCAGAAGTGGCTAGAGTTGCATGGGAGATATTAAGTAAATGGGATTAGCAATGGAGAATGAAGATAACGTAGTACCTTTTTCGCTGCCTGATAAGCCAGAGTTAAAGAAGAAGAACTACAAGGATAAGAGATTGTTGATTGTTATGCCATTTGATGCCTGGCAAGACAAGAGGTTATCTCACTTGCAAATTAGAGTATTGATGGGTTTTTGTAGTTACACAAAGAGAACTGGTCAGGTTTTCAACGACAACAATGACTCTGCAATGACTTACGTAAGCCAGAAAAGAATCTCAGAAGAGATGGGCATTAGTCGACAGACTATTAACAAATCAGTTAAGAAGTTACGAGAGTGTGGCTATATTGTCTTTGAGGGCAAAAGAGGCATACCAGGTTTAAAAGGCAAAACAATGAGGGTTGTGTTTGGGAGAGATAAAAAAGAAAAGACAAATACCCTTCCACAGATTAAATCCTTGCTCAGCACTCATGGAGATTACAGGGATAAGACAGATAAAGAGATTGAGGATCAAGAGATTTTGGAAAAGATTAAAAAGGGAGAGATAGAAATGAAGATGACATCAGGTGTAGTTAATACTCAAATGAAGAGATTAAAGTCGATGAGTGATAGAGGAAAGATGGACACAAAGGGGGCAAAAGACATCATCAAGAGGTTAAAAGATGCTGGGCAAAATGTGGATAACTTGTTAAAAGAGCATGATATAAGTAACCCCCACGTTGACACACATAGTGATGAGGTGTGTAAACCAAATGATGTAAAAGTAACCCCCACGTTGAATCGCAAATTAAACCCTGAGGTTGACACAAACAATGGTTTTAACAATGTATATATAACATATAAAGGGATTTTAAATAAACACAAAACAATCGGAATTCCAGAACCAAATGAAACTGATCAATTACTAACCACTCTACTTTTAGAACACAAGACCAAAACCTCAGCTGGATTCATTGCATTTATGAGAAAAGAACTAGAGGGTGGTGTGTACGTGTCATACACACGCCTACTAGAGGCTTATCTGTCAGGTGAGGATAGCTAGTGTACAATTATCAAATGAACGAATGGAGGTTAGACAGACCGCTATGACCACAAATATCGACCCCTTGCCCCCCCACCCTGCCACTAGCGGTAGGGGTGCATCACACAATTTTTCTTCACTTTTTGGAGTCAGCTATGGCATATGAACCTAAACTTGGTGAGTCTTACCCCCAGCCAAATAAATTTAAGAAAGAAGAATGGCAAGCCACTCACAAGGGCAAAATTCTTTTACCTGATGGCAAAACGTATTATTTGGATGTTTGGCCTAAGTACATCAGTAAAAATGGTAACGAGATGGTGAAGGTTAAGATTGGCAAAGAGTGTCCTCCAGATAATCAGGCAGCCAGACCAAATGTTGATACCTTTAGCCAGCCAGAAGGTTTTAAAGATTTAAAAGATGATATTCCCTTCTAATGCCTAAACCGAGCCCATTAAAAAATTGGGGTGGTGTTAGAACACTCCAGGGAAAGTTAAAGAGATCAGACACCTTAACTGCCAACAGAGAGGCAGTTGCGTATGAGTTATTGAGTATGGCATCTACTCGACTTACCGATATTGTTGAGTGGGATGATAAGGGAAGTGTGAAGGTGAAAAGTGTTGAGGATATTCCCAAATCTGCATTATCAGCCCTAAAAAGCATAAAGGTGAATACCAAGGGTGAATTGGAAGTTGAACTTTACGACAAGGTGGGAGTGTTGCGGATTTTAGCAAAGGCATCTGGTTTATTGGATAGGCCAGAGGATGAAGATAAACCAGCAGTAATTGGGATAAATGTAAAAGCACCACATGACACTTAGGATGTATTGCAAGTTTTGTAATTTGTTTAAAACTGTAAATCTATTTGGTGGAAGAATTAAAGGTAGTTGGAGTTGTAAGGGATGCTATGAAAGAGAAAATAAACCCCAAGCATTACAAAAAAGGCAAGGTTGAATGTATAGATGCCATAGAAAGCTGTACAAAAGAAATGCAAGGC
>Ga0181406_1000841_pt1 | contig 11469 bp, 17 predicted proteins | sample 29SPOviralmetaG_FD_130135 | JGI IMG/M metagenome (GOLD analysis project Ga0181406, IMG submission 130135) | Marine viral communities from the oligotrophic San Pedro Time Series (SPOT) site, San Pedro Channel, CA, USA - 29 SPOT_SRF_2011-12-20 | ecosystem: Environmental > Aquatic > Marine > Strait... | reverse complement strand
AATATATTACTCATTTACGAGATATTACAAATAGAATAATGCATTTAAAAGAAGAAGCTTATCTAGATGAATCTGAAATAGAAACACAAACACGAAAAATGAAAATAAAATTGGCGTATGAGGCAAAATCGAAAGCATTAACTACAATATTGCTATTAAAATCTGCTTTTTCTATTATTGATCAAATATTTCAAGGAGAAATAGAAATTGCTGAAAAAATTCGAAGACAAGCTTGTAGTAGTTGTTGTTATCATCCTCCTGAAAATATTATAGATACTAATAATTTTATAAAATATATAATGGATCCATTTGAAAAATATGAACCTTGGTTGGAACCAGATGAAAAATTAGTAGATTTAGATAATTTACATAATGCTGTAAATAATTATAAAAAAGCATGCACTGGTAAAGCTTCAAGAGGTATAAAATTGGAAAGAAGACGACAATTAAAAAAAATATTAGATCATAACGCTCATATAAATAGTCCGAAAAGTTTGGGCAGAAAAAACTCTATAGTTATGGAAATGGTTTAATTATTTGTATAAAAATATACACAACTATATAATAAGAAAACCAAAGATGTATAAACAACAATAGCTTTATTTTTAGGTAAAACATCCATATAAATTATTCTAGCATCAAATATTGTATTGTAAATATGAAGAATTATAAAACATGCTAATGATGAAAATAAAATATCCATATTATTTATTTTTGGTAGTGTAAAAAATACAATCATAGCTATAATAATTGTAGTATGAAACAATTTTTCGTGAAATAATAATCTATTTTTATCATTTACTAATAAAATTTTTTTTATTCTATTTATTCTTTTGCGAGCAACTAATGCGCCTAATAAAGCATTAACTATTAATAATATAATAAGAAATAACTTAATTTTAGGATGCAAATCTAGAAAAAACGCAATTATAGTTAATGCATAAATATAAAAAGAAAATGAATGAGTAGATACTTTTAAAGTTCGAAGATATGTGTTATCTGATTTATTAATTTTTAAATACTTTAAATGTTCCTCTAAAGATATCATATATATAATATAATTATAATATATATATGGTTCTTGTAGCAAAAAGGTATGTTCCAAATATTTTATCCAAAAAAGATAAAAAAAAACAGGCAAGAGAGTTAAAAAAATCGCGTAAATTATATAAGAAAGGTAAATATCATAGCAGAAAAAAAATGAAGTCTTTTAAATCAAAAGTGTCTCCTCATATAATAAAAGCTAGGAAAATGTATAAAATAGAAAAAATAAGACCTACACGTAAACTAGCAAAAGCTACTAAGTGTAAATTAAAAGGTTTAAAAAAAATTTTTCAAAAAGGACAAGGTGCTTATTTTTCTAGTGGTAGCAGACCTAATCAAACGGGACATTCGTGGGGTTATGCAAGGTTAGCATCAGGAATAACAGGTGGAAAGGCAGCAGCTGTAGATTATAAATTATTATTAGAGAATTGTCAAAAAAATAGTAAAGCTTTAAAATTATCAAAAAAAGCGTATGTGAAATATAAAAAAGGCAGAGCACGTGTTAAACAAGTTCAAATAGGCGGTAAATGGAGCAAAAAATATAAAAAATCTATTAATTGTAAAAAACCAAAGGGATTTTCTCAAAAACAATATTGTAAATACAGTCGTAAGAAAAAAAAGAAGAAAAAAAGAAAATCGAATTGATTTAATTAGTATATAGAATATATAAATTAATTAAAGAATGAGTGAAAATAAACCAATACAGTTAGGATTATGTTGTTTAAATACAGAATTAAGAAAACAAAAACCACCTATATTTGCTTCAAGAAAAATGATAATAAGAACCGTAAAAGAAAAAGGTATTGATGTATTGAAAAGTAAAATAATACAAAATCTAAAAGATGTATTAACAATGATGGATTGGAATGAAAAAAATGGTATAAAAGTATTTAGATTAAGTAGCGAATTATTTCCTCATAAAAGTAATCCAAAGGTTGAAGATTATGATTTCGATTTCGCGAGGGATTTACTACGTCAAATTGGTGAAAAGTCTAAGAAATACAATCAGAGAATAACATTTCATCCGGGACAATATAATGTAGTTGGAACACCAAACGAAAAAGCATTTAAACAAACCATATGTGATTTGAAATATCATGCTGATGTATTAGATTTGATGGGGGTAGATAATACTTCAGTAATGGTTGTTCATGGTGGTGGAATGTATGGCGATAAAGAAAAAACAAAAGATAGGTGGTGTAAGCAATTCTTAATGTTGCCTGAAAATGTTCAAAAAAGATTGGTTCTTGAAAATTGTGAAAAATGTTTCTCTATAAAAGATTGTATTGATGTAAGTAATAAAATAAAGATACCAATAGTATTTGATACACATCATTATGAATGTTATAAAATTATGCATCCTGAACAAACTTTTAGAGAACCAGCATATTATATACCTTATATATTAGAATCGTGGAAACATAGAAATGTAAAACCAAAATTTCATGTTAGCGAACAGGGTTCGGGAAGATGTGGTCATCATTCAGATTATATAGAAGTAATTCCAAACTACTTATTAGAAATACCTGAAAAATATAATACTACTATTGATATTATGATTGAAGCTAAAATGAAGGAAAAAGCAATATTTAAATTATATAAAAAATATCCATTCTTGAATTGTAAAATATAGAATATATATATGAGGTTAAAAAAAACAAAAAGCAAGAAAACAAGAAAATTAAAAAACTATTTTTTTAAAGCTATTTGTGTGTTACACGAAAATAATAATGGAGTTGAAGGATATATAAGTTTTACTCAAAAAAATAAAAAAAGTAAGGTAAAAATAGAATACGATATTAAAGGGTTGAAGGATGGAAAACATGGTTTTCATGTTCATGAATATGGTGATTTGACAGATGGTTGTACAAGTTCTTGTAGTCATTTTAATCCTTTTAATAAAAATCATGGAGGTTTAAATAGTAAGGAAAGACATGCTGGCGATTTAGGAAATATAATATCAAAAAAGAAATTATCACAAGGAACTAAACAAGCTCGAGATATATCTTTGGATTTGAAAAGTAAATGTTGTATTATAGGTCGTTGTATTGTTATCCATGAAGACGAAGATGATAATGGTTTAGGTGGTGATGAAGAGTCATTAAAAACAGGTAATGCTGGTAAAAGATTAGCTTGTGGTGTTATTGGTTTGGCAAAAAAATGTTAGAAGTATATATAATGCGTAGTTATAAAATGAAAGAGAAAATAATAAAATTTAAAAAAGGACCGTGGCCTAAAAAATATACAGCATTTATTAGAAACAATAAAACTAGGAAAATACGTAAAATTCATTTTGGTGATATTAGATATCAACAATATAAAGATCGAACGCCTTTGAAACTATATAAAAAAAGAAATCATAATACTAGAAAAAGAATGCAAAATTATTTTAGTAGGCATTCTGGAACTAAGAAAAGGGGTAAAGCAATAAAAAAAGAAAAAAGAAAATCAAGAGGTTTGTATAATGCAAAAATATTAAGTCATGTTTATTTGTGGTAATAATATATTTTAATGATTTAAATATATCATTATAATTTATTTAATGGACGAAGAAGACAATTACTCTTTATTGCCAAAGAAATCTAATGAAAAAACCATACGTATAACAAAAGAATTAGTTATATATGGTGGTGCTACTGTAGTAGGCTTTATAGTTATGATTATAGTATTTTTTGCAATTATATCTACAAAATAAAAAATATGAAGCCACTTCACTATTCTTCCCTCCCTAATAATATTCATTGTTAATGGTTATTATTAATCATCATCAGATAGACAATCTGAATCCCATTCGCTATCGTCGTCGGTTTCTTCTTCGCTATCCCATTCTTCTTCGCTTTTGTCTTCTATTGGAAGACCAGAACAGCACCATTTTTTAGGTTTAACTTCTTCCTCTTCATCGCCGACAATAAATTCATCGTCGTCAGCAATAACTGCTTTGTCAAAATTAGATATTCTTAGAAATTTGCCAATATACGATACAATAGCACCGGGTAATACCTTGTCTGTATCTCTCCATATACTGGTAAATTCTAGTAAAGATTCTGCGAAATCGCGTTTATGAATTCTATATAATCCGTTGTCATTCCATTCAATCGTGCTAAATTTATGACCACGACTACTAGTATAATAGTTTTCATGTCCATTGATGCAATCAAATTTACCTTTTTTATTAGCATCGTAACAATGTTGATAACGATCTATAGCTCCAGATACAAATTTTTCATCTTCAAATCTTTTCGGAGCTTTACGGTTACGAGTAGGGTTTCTTCTTTGCATTTTTAATACGTGTTAATAATATGTTGATATACTGATATTCAATATTGTACTTTTTCATTCGATTTTCTAGAAATACAAAGTATGTATTTAACTATTATTCATTAACAATAATTACTGTATGTGTTTTTATAGGTATAGCTACAGCATTTATGGGTATATTCGTTTCTATAGCTAGTTGGACTGGAAAAACTTTGGCTTTTTTATATAATACATAATTTAAACATGTGCCAAGACAACCTATAATATTTTTACCATAATCTCTATAACAAGATATAAAACATAATATTATAATAAAAACCATGATTATTATTACTACTATTCTACCAGCTAGATATTGACCACATAACCAACACATTAATTATTAAATTATCAAATGTTTAATTATTTTATTTATATTTATTATTTAAATATAAAACATATAATATATCATGTGTGGTATATTCGCTTTATATAATACTAATCCAAGGAGAAACATTATGGAATTATTAAATGGAATGTATAATTTAAGACATAGGGGAAAGGATGGATATGGTATTTTGTTATACAATGAAAAATTTATAGAATATAAAAATTGTGGTGAAATAAATAATGATATTTCTATTGATAAAAGGCAAAAAATAAAATTTGCTATGGGACATAATAGATATAGAACTTCTGGAAAAAAAACTAAAAATAACACAATATTAAATCTACAACCTTTACATGATAATATCGATGACAAAAAAATATATATGTGTCATAATGGTAATATTCCAAATATTAAAGGATTTGATACACATTATTTATTAAAATTTATAAAAAAATCAAATAAAAAAGAGTTTGTTGATAAATTGATAGAATTAATAGAAACTATACCAGCAGCTTATTCTTTAATAATTTTTTATAATGAAAAATTATATATTTTAAGAGATAGATATGGTATTAGACCTTTATGTATAGGTGAAAATAAACATAGTTGGTATATAAGTTCTGAAAGTTGTGCTTTTTCTATAGATAGTTATTGTCGTGATGTAAAACCTGGAGAATTAATTCAAATAGATCATACAGGTTTAACAACAATGTATCAGTATAAAAATTCAGTAAATGGTATTTGTTTATTTGAAATGTTTTATTTTTTAAATCCAAATAGTTTTGTTGATGGTATGTATGTAAAAAAAATAAGAGAACATTTGGGGAAATTATTGGCTAAAAAGGATTGGAAGTGGAATAAAGATTATATTGTAATTGGAATACCAGAAACTGGTATTGTTGCTGGTAAATCATATGCTTCTGAATCCGGATATGAATATCATCAATATATTACTAAAAATAAATTATCAAGTAGAAGTTTTATATTGGATACAAATGAAAAAAGAATAGAATATTGTAAAAAAAAGTTTATTTATAATAGAAATAAATTAAAAAATAAAAAAGTAATTATAGTTGATGATTCAATAGTAAGAGGCAATGTTATAAAAAGTATAATATATCAATTGAAAGATTGCGGTGTAAAAGAAATTCATATTAGAATACCCGCACCACCTGTTATAGATATATGTGAATTAGGTATAGCAATAACATCTAAAGAAGAATTGTTAATGCATAATAAAACTGTAAGAGAAGTTGTTGAAGAATTGGAAATAGATAGTTTGAGTTTTTTAATGTTGAACGAGATAGATATTTTTACAGAAGATAATTATGACCAATGTTTTAGTGGGAAAATAAGATCTGAAATAAAAAATTGGAATGATAAGAAAATAGAATAATTTATAAATACGAATTATATATTTATAAATCAGAATAAAGTAAATCAATATCTTTTTTAATTTTGTCTAATTTATTATAACTAGACATAATTGTTATCACACCCCCTAATCTAAATACAAATTCTAACTCTTTTTTTATTTTTCTACCATTGTCCAAATGTTGTATTTTTTCATATCTTTTACTTTGACGATACCAGTAAGGCACCCAACCATTGTTAATTCCGTCTATTAGTCCCATTATATATTATTAATTTATAGCTTTATATAAAATTAAATGAAAATATTTAACATTTGCCATATTTTTCTTCTTGAGCTGTATATTACACCTCAACTTTTTAAGTAATTTAAGCTGTATATAACAGCTCATTTTTTTTTTGTACTTTTTTTTTATAAAAAAAATGTCAGAAAATCGAATAGGAAAAGTTATATATATAAATTCTAAATACAAAATACAATAATGATTAAACAATCAACACCTCTTATTTTTAAAGAAAATTTTGAACAGATTCGATTATGGGCTCTAAATCCATATCATAATGGATTGACCGAAAAAGTAACTCGTTCAGAGACACAAACCGTAGGGCAAATTAGAGAATCAGCAAGACGAGCCGAAAAGGAATGGGGAAATTCCATGATTAACCAAAAGTCAAATGGAAATTGGACTACTCTATTAGGGGAGGGAATAGTTCATGATGTCTTATGTAAGCGCGGCGAAAATCCTAGAAAACCTGAGCGTAAAAACGGATATGAACCAGATTGGGAAACTGATGATTATATTTATGAGGTAAAAACGCGAAATTGGACTACTTCAGGAACAGCAGGAGAAAAAGTGCCAGCGGTTATGTTTAAATATAGTGATATTCCAATATTTTATAATAAACCATTACGTATTGTTTGTGTTGCATATCAGGAATGGGAGCTGACAAATGGGAAAACTAAGATATTTGGTGAAGTGTGTGAGCGTAAGCGCAAATTCATTGATTTGGCAGAATCTATGGGAATTACTTATATTAAATTCTCTAACCTAGTTGATTCAAATTAAAATTAAAATAAAAAATTAAAATGTATTATTAAATACTTTTTTTAATTATAAATAATTACTTCCTTCGTTTTGGCAGCAGGGTTCTTAGAATTAATTGCTCTCCTAGCATTTATTTCTCGAATATTAAATTTTTTTAAGGCGTTTCTAACAGTTTCCGTATTTGAATTGCTCAATACCCATTTACATTTCATATCATTACATATTTTAAATAATGCTTCATGTTTTTCTTTAACAAAACCTGTTTTACCATAACTAACAAAACCATTTTTTTTTTCAGGAACATATGGTGGGTCCATATAAACAAAATCATCTTTTTTTATATTTTTAACCTTTTCAAAATCACAACAAATAAACTCTACATCTTTTATCAATTCACTTATTTTTTTTAAATTTTCTTTATTAACTATTTGAGGATTATCGTAATTACCGTAAGGAACATTAAATCCACCTTTTTTATTTAAACGAAATACTCCACGAAAACATGTTTTATTTAAAAATACAAACATTGCAATTTTTTCCTCATCCAGTTTTCTATTGTTATAAATCGTTCTTATTTGATAGTAAAATTCTGATCTTCTCTCATGCATTTTTTTTATTATTTCTTTATCTTCCTCTGTTAGTTCCTTCTTTTTTTTCTTTTCTACTTCTTTCTCTTCTTTTCTTTTTTGATACATTAAGTTATTTTTTAATTGTGATACTTTCATATATAATGCCTGGTAATCTGATTGAAGAAATTTATAGTAAGCTATCAATACTTCGTTGTAATCATAAGCATATATTTTACCATTAATCTTTATTTTTGACTTTTCAACCATGTCTAATAAACCTATTAATGCGCTACCACCGCCTACAAATAATTCATGATAATTATTAATTTCAGAAGGATAATGTTGTGATATTGAATCAAATAATTTTGATTTACCACCTACCCATTTTATTGGAGATTTTAACATTTAATTATATAATTAAAAAAATATTTTATATCGATTTTAATTAATAAATATTGAACATTCTAATATTTTTAGGTTTTTTATTTTTTGTACTTTTAACACGATCTTCTATACTAGTTAATGCAACGCAAAACATAAGTATAGTAAATAAGCTCCACCAAGAATATATTAGTTCTGTGCTAACTACATCTTTATATGAATATGTGACGTATATATATAGCATTAATGCTGTGTAGTGGAATATATCTTCAATCATAATTGTATTTAATAATTAAATATTAGTTATTAAATAATTCGATTTTATAAATTACCAATAGACTATTGAACGTTCTTTTAAAAGTTTCATGGTTTCTTTTTCTTCAGGTGTGAAATTTTTTACTGAATTTGCGAAATTATATATAATTCTAATTATCCATATTGTAATAATACTAGATAGAGCGGTAGAAAAACCCATATACCAATCATTATAATCGGTAGCAGTATATATATAAATACATAAACCTACTTCGCCACTTTGTTTTAAGATATTAAAAGCACCGTAACAAACTACTTGCCCTCTATTATAATTTTTTGCACCATAATAACCTCCCATACTAATAATAAAAGCTAAAAAATAAAACCAAGATGCGGATGACAAAATAAATAAAAAAGAAAAGAAGGCATCTATTCCGCATAGAATACGAAGCATTCTAGATAAACCATATGTTTTTATCATATCAGGTGTGGGTGCGGGTAGATCATTTGTAATAACTACCCTTGTTTGATATTGATAAGCATTTACAGGATTTATATGAGTTGAAGTAATTGGTTCATCAGGTTGAACTACTCTAGCAGTAGTAACAGGTATACTTTTGGAACGATTATCCATTACATGTTATGTATGATATACTTTAAGTGGATTTAATAAATTGTTTGGTATATATATAGATGTCATCTAAGAAAAAAACAACAAAAAATAAATCAAGAAAGTTATCTCATGTAAGAACTTCTAGACGTGGGAGAGATTTTCGTTCGAAATCAAAACAACATTATAGTAAAATTAAAAATATAAATAGAACATTAAAAAAAGGTTTGACAAAATCAAGGAAAAAATCACCTAACCAATTAAAATATGAAGAATTATTAGAAAATTATAATGAATGGATGGTTCAACTATTAAGATATAGGTCATCAAAACAAGCGGTTATAAGTTCAATTTCGAACGCAAAACATTTTAAAAGCAAAGCAGCAAAGGAAGCTACGAAAGGAAATTATGTAAAAGCAGTATATTATTACGTTTTTGCATTAACGTTGTTGAGGACTTTAACAGTTTCTAATACTACAAAATTAAGTGATGATTATGATACGGAAATTGCGTGGTATCAAGATGTTACTAATCAAGTAGAAAGACATAATAAACCACGGTCACGACGAATGACAAGGAAATTTTCAAATATTCAAAAAAAAAACAATAAAGCAAAGAAAAGAAAAAAAACTAGAAAACGATAATTTAATCTAATATAATTGTATATGAGATGGGGTTTAATGGTTTTAGCCGTTTTAGTATTATTTTTTGTTACATTTCAAGGTGTTAAAACTAAAAAAAGTAAAAAAGAACTACAAAAAGAAATGGAAAAAGAAAAATTATGGGGAGAGGAAACAAATTCTGTGATAGATAGTAGGTCTGGATTACCTAGATTTATACAGAAAATTATTATGCCTAGATAAATCTGTAAAAAATATAAAAAAAGTTTTATATTTTTATTTGGATTTAATTATTTAAACTTCTGTAAATTGAACATTCGTATTTATTAAATTTTTAACATTTTCTAATTTATTGGTATTCATATGATTATCACCATTGGCACTTAATATAGCAGCCAACTGTTCTCTAAGTTCAATATTGGTTTCTAGTTTTTGGTAAAAAGCTATAATTTTACTTTTTATTTCATGTGTCATATTATCTGTAATGATAAGACCCCAAATAGGGAATATTTTAATGCGTGATGGCATTCCACATTGACTAGGAAATAATTTATGAAGGCATGTATCATTCATTGATTCTAATATATCACATAATGTATTCATTCTGGTATAAAATGTTTTTTGGTCTTCTTCTGTAAATGTGTATTCTTTTTTAAGATAGTTTTTTAACCTAGGAAAACGCTTATCAAATTTATTTAGATTATTGGTAATACTACTCACGATATATCCGCACATCATGGCTAGATTATCACATCGTTTTGTTTCTCTGGAATTGTTTTTACCAGCTGGAAATATTTTATGAAATCGTTCTCTACAGTTTTTTATTTTAGTATTTTCATCATTGATATTTTCAGCATTAAACCATGGCTGACCAATTAACATTTTACTAGTTTGAATAATTTCACGGTCATTTTGCCATCCCAACGCTTTAATAAGCTCTCCATCTTTCAACGGAGTGATTTTTGTATTAATTCTGGTAAATAATTCAGCAACAATATCATCAGGATCAGTTCGTGTAATACGAACTTGAATTAGATATAGAGGTGCATGTTTTAGTTTTTCTCTAGTTTCCACATCCAAATCTTTAAAGAACTTTTTATCTCCGGGCGTTTCACCTTTTGTTTTGAATTTATTATTGAAGAAGTCTCTTAGTGCTCTGGCTCTATTACCTCCATCCAAAATCATCCATTTATTGTGATGCGCGCAACCAGCTGGTTTAATCAACATAGTAGGTCCAACGGGATAACCATTGAGAAGGGAATCGATGTATTCTCTTTTAAGACTTAGTGACCAAACGCCTGTTTCTTCGTCGCCACGTTGAAATTCGGCAGCGATTTGAATACCATCTCCTTCGAATGCGTAGTTTTCATTAAGTTGTTCAACAAATTGTTGATTGGTAGTGCTGGTTTGCGTATTTTTAGGCATGTTAGATATTATAATTACAGATTAATAGCATATTTTTTATAGCATCGATTTTATATTTTCATCATCTTTGTTATATAAATTTGTGTACTTTTTACAAAAATTTATATTAATTAGTTTTTCTTTTTCTTACTTCTTTTTCTTTGCTTTTTTAATTTCATTTTGATACGCTTGGTTTGTTTCTTTTTTTTGTTTCCTCCTATTGGAATCTGGAATTGGTTTATTACATTCTTTAAGAATTCTTCCTTCCACTGTCCTATCGGGGCCTCATAATCTTTTGTTCCAATGCTGACAATCGTATTCAAGTGTTCTTTACCTTTTCCTCTAAGAAATTGTAGGATGGCTGGGGTGTCGCTCCTTCCTCTGAATTTATCTATAATTATCAACGATGCTAAAGAAATATTTTTGTTTATCAAATCCTGAGGTGTTTCATAATTGGGTTCATAATCTGGTCCTGTTATGTATTCATCTACGGCTGTTAATAAATTTTTCTTCAATTCCTCCAATTTCTCTTCTTCATCTT
>Ga0181406_1000840_pt1 | contig 11472 bp, 12 predicted proteins | sample 29SPOviralmetaG_FD_130135 | JGI IMG/M metagenome (GOLD analysis project Ga0181406, IMG submission 130135) | Marine viral communities from the oligotrophic San Pedro Time Series (SPOT) site, San Pedro Channel, CA, USA - 29 SPOT_SRF_2011-12-20 | ecosystem: Environmental > Aquatic > Marine > Strait... | reverse complement strand
TATGTGACCATTCATCTCAAATATAGCTTTTTCCATACTGCCATGTTTTTCTACAGCTTTGTTAACTACTTGTTTTAGATCCTTTTGATAATCGTACATATTCTCTTTCCTTTTAGTTTAATGCGTGGGACCAAGGCTGTAACCACCAACACCGACCAACGACCAATTTGATTTGCATTTTAGGTCCCACTTCGTGCATTTGCGACATAGTCGGATAATTTTTACTGGGAGAAAAGGTTCGCCAACCATCATTTAAAAGTCTCGTCCTTTAATGTTTCATCTCCCAGCGTATTTAATAATAATTTTTTCATTGTTGCTGCATTTACAATAAAGGTCCAGCTGCCACGGTCCGGGCGTGTTGCTACAATATCACAATTCTTAAACTGTAAGAACTTTGCGATCTTCTTGCGGCGCTTTACTTGAATTTTGAGCTGTATGTTTTTAAGGTCCGCTAAGATGTCCACATCACTCTCACATGTTTTACCATCTTTATCTCGCATGCTGCGCCCATCACTACCCCATGATCTCTGGGCCTCAAGGCCAAGGTCCTTGAAAAAATCAACGACCTCGACCTCTGCGGTATAACCCTTTTTAGCTGGGTTGATCAAAACGGCAACTTTTCATCAGTTGCAGCTTTCTCAGCTGGAAAAAGCTCAGAGCTAAATAGCTCCTCTGCAATATACTTACTATACTCAGCTTTAGTATCTTTCCATGCTTCAGTAGCTTCAGCAGTTAGCTTAGTTGGCTTACATGGATTAGTATTATACTTTGTCTCCATCATTTCGCCAGAGCGAGTAACGATGACATCGTATTCAAGTAAGTTCCCCCACTCTTTATTGGAGTCTAGCGCAGCTAAGTCTTTTAATACTGTAGCTTTGTCTATTTCCATGTACTTTACCTCATTATCCATCCATACTGGTAAGTGCCAAAAATGCTTCGCTTTTTCTCCTGTAGGTACATCTGCTGGAGATTTAACACGAACTGGTGTGCTCTCATTCCAATAGATATAACCAAATACTGGTTTAGCTAAGATGCGAAAACGATTTTCACCTTTTTCTAGTTTTGCAAATAACCCACCAGATCCGCTAGATGGGATCTCGTAGTCTTGTGGTAGTAGTCCAGACATATGTATATTCTCCTTGTCTCTTGTTAGTTATGTGGTGTAACTACAAGGTCAGATGGCTTGGCTCACGCTGGGCCATCTGCATTTATAGTGTAACCATTTCTTTCTATTTGACTAATAACTTTAGTCAAAGTCTTTCTATCAACTGGATCACTTTCTAATCCAATATCACAATGCTTTTTATCTGGCACAACAATTCTGCTATGATAACCAGCATTTTCTAAAGTCTTTCTTATTTTTAACGCCATACGCATTCTCTCTTTGCTGCTTTTAATCTTTACTTCCATAATAATAGGCGGCACATGCGGAGGCACAGAGAGCCGAAAGAGAGAAAAACCCTCTGGATATGTGGTAAGGTAGATATACTTCCATAACCGTACCGCCTAATTAATATATGATTCAATATGCTCAATTGTATCTAAACTGTTTCTTTGTACTAAAATTCTTTTACCAAACAATTTAATGTTTAGCTCCATATTAGCTACACCACTTTTTCGTAGCTTTAGGGCATAACGCATTCCACGCAAACTCACACCTAAATAGTTAGCTGCTTGGGCAACACTAAGCCACTGTTGATTATCACTTACTTCTTTACTGGCCATCGTATTTCGCTCTCCTCAACACCAAGTACTTTAGAGATATTAATTTTATGTTTATGTAGAAATGTTCTTTTATTATTAATGAGTCTTGATAGCATGCTTGCTGATACCCCAATTAATCTAGCTAATTTGCGTAAGCTAATATTTTTTTGGTCCATTAATTCGTTGATTGTCCGTTGTGTTTGTGTAGCTTTTATGATTCTCATTACGATTTAATCTAAAGTGCAAATAAAGCTTTTTACAAGCATTATATTGCAAAAGTGTTACTTTTATGCTAGATTGTGTTGACAAAATAAGGTAGATATTATGGAAACATATAAAAATAGAGTAGAAGCAGCGTTAGCAATGATTGCCCAAAAGCAATTAAATCCAACTGATGTTGAGCGTATATGCGGAGTAAATAGGACACAGATATATCGTTGGAAATCGGGCGAAGTTAAACAAATGCGCCCAAAAAGCTTTGATGCTTTAGTTGAAAAGCTTGGGTATAAAGCTCACTTTACAGTCGATACTATTACCCTCGTGGAAATAGAACTTAATACACCACATACAGTAACAAATAATAACATAGGAGACTTAACCATGAATCAACAGCAGATGCTGATAAAGTATCAGCAACAAGAAATACAACAATTAAAAAATAAAATTAATCAGCATGAAGATGTTTATGGGGGAATACAATCTGATATTGTATTTTCTTTTAATATTAAATTTAATTGGTCACTTAAAAACCCGGGTCTGAAAGTACAATATCTCGATCAAACAAATAATTATTTACGAAGAATGGCTGAAAAGTTAGGTTATACATCAGCTGAAATGAGTCATTTATTACAAATAGGTGAAATGGTAGAGTACAAAGACCACAACATTCATACACTTCGCAATGAAGAGCAAAAAAAAGAAATGCTTGGTGTAATTAATAATTTTATGAATGCTTACAAGCGTGTCAAATTAAATACAACTTTATTAATTGCAGAAGTACCAGTTTTATATACTCATAAAAATGGAACAGTTTTTAAATCAAATGTTGAATATAGAGTCAATTGGGTAAAAGGAACTGGCACAGCGCATATACGTTGGCTTAATGACTAATCGTAATTAATATAACCTTAACCGTTATAAATATAACCAAACACCACACTGCACTCCCTCGTACCAAGCAATTGGCACAGGGTTTGCTTAAAACTAGGAGAGACACATGGCAAGAGCATATAACAAAAAATCAGACACTAACAAACCATATAAGCTGGATTATACAGATCCAACTACTGGAAAAAGAAAGCGAGTTGGTTTTAAAGTCAAAGCGCAAAGAGATGAAGAGCATTTACGCTGGGAGCTAATAGAAACATATTTTAAAAATAATAATCCGCAATGGCGTAAGTTATATGAAGAAAATAACACTATGTATACTATAGCAGAAGTATTTGAAGCATATCGTAATAATGTATTAATTAATAAAGCTAGTCAGCTTACTATTAATAAATATGAGACTGTTATGAAGTCATTTACAGATATTATTCCAGATAGTACTCCAGTAGATAAGATTCGCAGCTTAAAACGTCAAATGGGTATTAAAAAGCACGCAAAAGACGATGGCTATAGGCAAGGCTGGGAAATATATAAAACGCACCGTGAGATGGCCGGAAGAGCTAGGCAAGGAATTAATAGCTATCTGCGTGATCTGCGTAATATATTTATGTGGGCCATGCAAGCTGGTGGATCTAATGGTACTGGCATGGTAACCTTTGAAGTATTAACAAAGCAAGATAAATACAATGCTGCTGAAGTTAATCCAATTAAAATAAAAATCTGGACCGATAAGGAAATTACAACATTAAAGCAATGCGACCTTACAGAGCTTGAACGAGATATAGTTACTATATATAGGGTTACTGGTTTTCGCGCGAAAGAAGTTATTGGTCGCAATTATCTTAATAGAGATAAAGAGTTAAAGTGGCATCATATTGATTTTGAAAATAACAAAATGCATATATTAGAAAAGCGTGGCAAGATTCGCACAGAAAAATACATGGACCCAGAAGTTCGTGCTATATTTCGTAAATACTTCCTAGCTGGTCACGATCGGCCACTTGATATTGGATATGATAAACTTAATAGTATTATCAAGTCCGTGAACAAAAAGACGCGTATTGCATTCACTTGCCATGATTTGCGCAGATTAAAAGCGCAGCTAGCAGAGCGTGATAGCGTAAATAATAATGCAGCTGGAACAGCTATTGGAGACTCCACAGAATCTGTTGTCACGACACACTATGCGCCCGAATCAATCCATTCGCAGCGTATGGTTAATGAGCAGATCCGCGCAACATATAACCACATCACAAGAGGCAACGCTTGACAAACTTGGCACGATTTGGCACGGAGCAGTTTTGTGCAGAAATGAGAAAAGGCCCAATTTGGACCTTTTCTCCTCTGTACCCGGGGCCGGACTCGAACCGGCACGGTATTGCTACCAACGGATTTTAAGTCCGTAGCACCACACTAGCCAAAATAGCTAGTTTGTCGAGGAGAAACCCCGCTTAGTTGCGGGGTTTTTTGTTTATGTAATAAAGTGTATAAAGATGCTCGAAAGGTGCAATAGGGTGCAATAAGATTTGGCACGAATTGGCACGCAAATTTACCAAGTTTCTTCGAGATCCATCTTGAAGTTAAATGTATTAGCTGCAACTTGCTTTGTGTTTAAACCATTTACATTGCGGACCATGCAAAAATCTGAGTAAGTAGTAGATGTATTATCAAATGAAAATATAAATGGATGATGGGACCCAGCGATCTGATGATAAAGCGCGGGATGAAATGCAGTACTATCTAAATACTCCCCAGAGCTGTAAGAATTGTTACTAAAAATTTTATCATCTGCTACATTAGAAAAGTTCATGCTAATCTTTTTACGGCCCGGTCTTTTCATAAAGTGATACGGAGCAGCGGATGTACTACCAATGTTTGTAGTAGAGGCATACACTGTCCATGATGGTGTATATGCCCACATTGGACTACCATAATGCCTAATAGTACTATAATCCGATCCACCCAGTGATCTTTTTTGCTCACTCTCATCATAATCATATGATACAGAATATCCTACATCTGCATTAGCTGGAAAATCAAAGTATTCTCCGTACATAATTGCGCCTATATAGAGGTCATCTGAAAAATTTGTAGTAGCGCTATCATCCGCTCTAAATGTTACGCGCAAAAATCTATTATCATTTGTAGTATCTCCACTATCGGTCCAAGTAAACATGCTCCAGCCATTAGATTGCGGTGAAATGTAATCTGAAAAACCACCGCTTCCAGAATCTGCTGGTGTATTTACTGTTTTTGTATGACCATTATAAAGAACATTGCTAACATTAGCTACTGTTCCAGACATTGTACTACTATCAGATATCTCTACTTTAAAATTTACATTAGCGCTGTGTATATTGTGACCTAGTATAGCTAGAAAATTACTTTCGCCTGTAGACTCAGTAAAGTAGCCTGTATTAAACTGCAAATAAAACTCTTTTGTTTCTTTTGGGATCCTAATGTATTTATGCGCTTTAAGGTCAAATAAATCTAATATATGCCCACTATTTAATGAAAAGGTCCCGCCATCTGTACGCGCAGTTGTAAAGTCTGCTGAACTTCGCCAGCCATTAGATAGATCTCGGCTAATTTTATCTATATATGCTCTTGGCGTCCTAATTCTACTATATCCCATAATTTTATCCTATGCTGGTGTAATTGAAAAGTTATTTGATGTTGAAACAGATCCTGTTTCAATGCAAGTTGCTTTTAAAGTGTAATTACTATGGCTGCCCTCTATATTTGCTGGTGTCCAGCTAATAGCACTTACGCTTGTAGGTGTATATGCAACATCAGCGCCAGACAATATTGTTTGTATTAATGCACTGCCACGAAATAATTCTAAATTCATTGTACGCGCTTTCCAGTGCTGATTTGACATATTCACTGTTTTGGCTTGACCCTCAGTTACATTGCTTGGGGTTAGTATTGTCCAATTACTTAATAATCCACTTGCTACTTCTTGCAACTCAATGTCCATCTCGCCAAGCTTACGCTGTATAGATGTAATCATATAAGCAGTATTACTGTAATCAACATTGTATGCTTTTATATGCATATCTTCCAGTGCTACTATATCGCCTACATCCATATTGTAAAATTGTGGATTTACAACTTTGCATTTTAATATTGTTTTAACGGCCCCAAAAAGTTGTTTACGATAGTTATAGTATGAGCTATTTATATTTGAGCCGCCACTAACACTATCCACTAAATAATCAAAATCAACTGTTTTGGTATTATCTGATGTGTTTTGAATATTATATAAAGCTCTTGATGTATTGTCTGTAACCTCATCTTGTTTCATGTATATATTTGACTCAGCTGGATGCTTATTGTAGTTTAATATGTATTTTGTAGTTATAGATCTAAAATCAGTATCAGAAACTTGAAAATTTGCAATGTCTTGCCTTGTAAGGATGTGATCTGCATGCGGGTAGTTATTTAAAAATATATAACTTGGAGTATTGTCATTTTTTAATCTAAAAATAAACTGCCCCTCACTTTGTATCTTTTGCAGCAACTTACTTAATTCAATTGGATCATGCTGCCATAGCCTACCGCTCCAACCGTGCTCACTAATAAGATCGCTCCAATTGTCTGGAGTCTTCTCAATATAAGTAAATCTATGTAGTAAATCTCTATGCATCTGCGGCAATTTGGTAATATTTGTAGAAAAAATACTGCCACCTATCCAATAAGCTCCATTTACTTGAGTATCATGTAATCCATCTGCTCCGCAATAAAAGTATTTACTATCCGCGATTAATCTGGTGTCATTTTCTCTAGTTTCTCCCTTATTATCAATATTAGTATCTGTAATAGCTATATATCCAACTCTAATATCTGTGATTCGTAGCTGCACACTATTAAAAGCACCACCAGTGACATATGTAAACTTCATTAATATTTCGTCTGGGCATGCTGCCCAATTATAATTAGACCAATCATTATCATCTGTTAGATCGCCATCATTATTAGTGTCCCAACGAAATCGAATGACATTTTTTGGCTCATCATTAAATGTAAAAGTAAATTCTTGCACTGTAGGAGTTACTGTGATGCGTGTACCAGATCCAGTTATTAAATTATCTTCAAGAGGCGCAAATTGATTTGAGAAAAAATTAACATCATATGTTGTACCAGTACCTCCATTAGTTTGCAACCTCGCTTTAATTGTTCTAACAGAAGTTAAATGAAATCTGCGAGGTGGCGTTTGAAATCTAGCAAATCTTGTAAGAGTTGAGCCACTTGAACCAGTAGATGCATATGTACTATCTTTATATGTCCCATCTTCATTTAAATCAAACATATTTGCTTGATTTTCAAACATTGTCACTAATCCCGGATCTTTATCAGATATTTCAGTGCTTATGTAGCCGCTGATAAAACCATCATGCACAAAAGTACCTAAAATATTAACCCCAGACTCTACAGTAGTCGTATCTTTAAAATAAGGAGAACTGCCAAGTTTCCAAGATGCAAACTGATTAAATCCAGTATAAAAGTGTAAATAAGAATGTGATCCGCTGCCATATGCTTTGGGCATTACGGTCCAAACTTTATCTTCAGTAGTGTATAATACTGGCACAGGAAAAACTGATCCAAATACTGCATTTCTAGCTGTGCCACTAGCCGCATTAGAGTGGTCATAGTTGCCGTACACAATTGGCTCATAGATATTGTATTTGTCATGCTTAACATTTGGAATTGATACATTCTTCCAAGGCTCATCTGTGTTAATCTCAAGTGATATTGTTTGCTGATCGTGTGATGTATTTACCAATCGACCCTCGCATATTTGTAAGCAATCTTTTGTCCCCACTGTAGATTTTATATTAACTGGTGGTATAAAAATTCTGACTAATTGATTTAAATATGTATGCGAGCCATTGTGCAGCTGCTCACTAAATGGCGCACCTTGATATGTAAAGTTTGCAATTTTAAGACTAACATTAGATCTAGCGCTAGTTTGATTTTCTAAATTAATTGATTCTCTTATACTCGCTTTATTTAATATGCATGGTTCATAAAATTGGTCTTCTAATGTAATTGAGGAATAGCTTAATCCAATATAAGTATGCTTATACAAGCTTAAATCTGCGCTTAAGCTATCGCCAGCTGATGTTTTGGTCCCTAAATATCTACGCTGCACAGTAATAGTGTTACTGTTAATAGCAGTGATTTTTAATAATTCTGTATCACTAGTAATGCTAATAATATCATTAACATTTAATTTACTAGATGATGAAACATCAATATCAGTCTCATTAATAGCTACTACTTCTGTCGTAGTTGTACAATAGCTTTTATCAGTATTATATAACTGAACAATCCAGTTTTCTGACCTACTTCCTAACTGCGTATTTAAATTTTCTGGTACAGTTATACTCATGCTAAATCATTTTTAATTGATTTATGTATCTGCGGCATTAATTCGTTTCTAACAAAATCTTCCTGTACAATACCGCCATTAATATTTACTGTTACTGGAGCCGCTCCGCTTTGATTCATTGCATGTAGATTATCTATACCAATATTTTGCACTGCATCGCGCTTCATAATAAACTCTCCAGCTTGTGCCATGATTGGGACATTATCTTGCCCTTGGACCATACCACCTTGCGCAAATCGCTGTATACCGCTATTACCAATAAGGCCACCAGTATGACCGATGAACATGGACCCAGCTTGCAAGAATGATCCAGCTACTTGCCCGCCCGGCATCATCATTAATAAGCTACCAATAGTTTGCATCATTTGAGACAATCTTTGTTCAGCTGTTAATGAGTGGTCCCCAAACTGTTTAATAGCTCCAGCTGCAAGTGTAATAGAACTAGCTAACATACGCTGCTGCTTTGCATGCTCCCTTGCTGATTCTGCTAAGTCTTTATCTGATTTCTTTTTAGTTTGCGCATCTATTAGCGCCTGTGCTTCTACTTCAGATAGTTTTAATTTTTCTTGATATAGTTCTAATAATGCTTTGGCAAGCTCATCTGTACCCTCTTTATTTGTTCTAAGTGCTTCAGTATAAATATCAGCTAATGAGCTGGATGTACTTACAGTCTCGTTATAGATTCTATATGCTGCGCCAGTGCCACCAACAGTTTCAGCTAATTCGCGCATAAACTCATCTTTAAGCTGCATTTTTTCAAGCTCAAGATCCGTAGCTCCATCAAGTTGTTGTTGTATAGCAAATGCTTCGTTATTTACTTGTGCTAATGTAGTTTTAACTCTGTTTTCTTCATGTAGCTTTTTAATATGCTCAGCTGTTCTTTTTAATGATTCGTCTAATTCTTGCTCGCGTTTTTCTTTTGCTAATTTAATCTCTTCTTTGACTTGTTTGTTTTTTTCTTTAATTGCTTCTATTTGGCTAATTAATGCCACTTCATTGGCAGTTAAACTGCGAGATTCTTCCATAAATACGCGTACTCTAGCTTTAGCTACTGCTGTTTCTTCTTGCATGGTAAGTAACTTAACTGCTAATGATAGCTCAGACTGATCTATAGACTTTTTTTGCTCTTCCATTCTTTTCGTTACTTCTGCTGCTAAGTCTGTTGATTTTCCTAGAGTAGCAATCATATCCTGTTCAGCTTTATCCATGTCAATGGTTTTATCTGTGACTTCTTTGGTTTTCATACCAAGCAGCTCAAAGTGTTCTGCTAATTCTAGTAGTTTAGTCACTACAAAATTCATTGCAGCTAAAATTGCAAGACGCTTCATAACCGTACCCATAACGATTGCAAAAGTCCTAGCAGAGTTCATTGCAGCAGTAAATCCCATAGCATTTAATTTAAGTGCTGCTGTAAGTACAGTAATATTTGTAGCCATTATAGCCACATTTCTACTATCTAACGATTTAATAAATTCTGTTAAAGCTCCTATAACTGTTTTAAGCGTTGGTACAAATTGATCTCCAATACGAGCTTGCAAGTTCACAAACTCATCTTGCAAGTTCATTATCATACCCTCAGTAGTCTTTTGTATTCGTTCTGTACTACCTTGAATACCAGATGCAGCATCAACAAATGTTTTCATCATTGCTACACGAAACTCTGGTAGAGTTAGCTTTGTGAGGTCCTCAATGCCTTGCGAAGTTTTAATAATATTAAGTACACCAGCTTCGCGAAAAATCTCACTTGCTGCTGCACCAGCTGAAAAGGCACGACCCATAGCAAACGCTGCTGTGCCAATATCGCGACCCATGAAACTAGCTAAATCAGATAAGATCCGAATCGTTGCTTTTGAATTGATCCCGAATGCTTCTAGCTGCGCACCAGCTGCTGTGATCTGCTGTATACCAAACTGCGTTTTCTTTGCAGCTTCATTAAAGATCTCAAATGTTTTTGCAGCTTCTTCCGCACTTCCTGTAAGACCCTCTAGCCTAGCTTTGGTCTTTTCAAACTCCATAGAAGCTCTAAAAAATGAAGTCATAACACGCACTGCACCCGCTACAGCAAATGTGTATAGTAACATGTTATTTCTTAGCTTAGATACTTCTCTTCTAAATATTGCAGATGAGTTGGCTGCGCCATTTGCTTCTCTGGCAAACTTACGACTCTGAGCTGCTGTTTCTTTAAGATCTGCTTTTGCAACTGCAAATCCTTTTGTGCGTACTTCTATTACAAATTTAGCCATTACTCTCCAACTTTATTGCTGCGTTATACTCTTCATCTATAGCAGAATAGATGACTAAACGATTATAATTTGCACTATCTATATCCTTGGCTGGCGGTATATTAAAGCGCTTCATGGTCATAAATTCTTCTAATGCAATTGTAGTGCTGCCTGTTAAGAAATACGCTGGATTTGCGCAATGTACGAGGTTATGGTAGCACTGCTGACCCGGTGTGAATTGACGCTCTTGATCTTCTGCTAAGATTCTTTCTATCTCGGTCCAGAGCGCATCTTCATCGTATAGCACTAACTTGCCCAAAGTGGGACTAGGTGCTTTATAAGGGAATTGCAGATCGTTTGGTTTAGCACCGTTATAGCTAAACCATAATGCGATACGGTGCTTTAATTCTTTTTTTTAGCTACGCCTTGCTTGTATGAATTGTAGATTGCTATAAGCACTTCATCAATTTTATTGTCATCCAAGTGAGCTAGAGCTTTTTCTACATCTTCAAATGCATGCTCCATTACCCACTCAAGGACATTATAAAATTCATTAGTATCCATCTCGCCAGTCTTAAGGTCAACTGCTTTGACCTCTAGGCGATGTAGCTTTCTGCGATCAGCAAAGGTTAGCTCACGGACCTCAAAGGACCCATGATTAGTTTTTATTGTCATTAGCTGTTTCGTATAGCGAATGAGCCAAATAGCAGTTTCTGTTCTACAGAGTACATCATTGCTGCTTGTTCATTTAAACTCATTCCAGTGATAATGGCCTTGTCGCAATTAAAACCAAATTCATCAGCACTACCCCATGTTGAATTGTTAGACATAATATTTTCTAACCCAGTCTGTGCAGATGCATTCATAAAATTTCCAAGTAAGCTATTTGTATGTTGGTCTAGCTTTATAACAGAAGATAAAGTCACAACAGGACCCTCTGGTACGCTGCGCGCAATAGAATATGGCTTATTATTTGCCGGATCCCAGCCAATATACTCTGCTGGATTTTCAATAGATAGTGTAAAACTTTGTGTAACTGGCGCT
>Ga0181406_1000834_pt1 | contig 11533 bp, 19 predicted proteins | sample 29SPOviralmetaG_FD_130135 | JGI IMG/M metagenome (GOLD analysis project Ga0181406, IMG submission 130135) | Marine viral communities from the oligotrophic San Pedro Time Series (SPOT) site, San Pedro Channel, CA, USA - 29 SPOT_SRF_2011-12-20 | ecosystem: Environmental > Aquatic > Marine > Strait... | reverse complement strand
TGGAAGGTATACGGTTCTATGTCTCCTTTGCTTGCTCGTTTGCGTTTGGTGAACTCAAGCTTATGGAAGGATCCGCTAAAATCATCTCTCTTATCGCACGAGATGAAAATCAGCATCTTGCAATTACTCAAAATATCCTCAACAAATGGAAACAAGGGGACGACCCCGAAATGAAACAGATTATGAAAGAGGAGGAAGAGTGGACCTATACAATGTTTGACAGAGCTGTCAATGAAGAGAAGAGATGGGCAGATTATCTGTTTAGAGATGGATCAATGATTGGTCTGAATGACAAACTGTTACAACAGTATGTTGAATGGATTGCAAATCGTAGACTGAAAGGCATTGGTCTCAAACCAGTCTATGATATTTCAGCAAAGAACAATCCCCTTCCATGGACTCAACATTGGATTTCATCTAAGGGTTTACAAGTTGCACCACAAGAGACAGAGGTAGAAAGTTATGTCGTCGGAGGAATCAAACAAGATGTCAAAAAAGACACATTCTCAGGATTCAAACTTTAATCTCATCTGGATGTTGATGGATCAAATTGAACCACTTACACCAGTCACAGCCAAAAAGGTTGATGACTGGTGGTTCAATGAGGAGGTTCTAAATACCTCAAAGTGATTTAGTTATGTGGAAGAAAATCAAGAGTACTCTGAGTACCCCAATCCCTGGAGATACAATGGCGTTCCTTTTGACGGGAGCCTTATTCGGGACTTTCACGGTTTTGTGTATAACATTACCAATCTCTCAAACCAACGACAGTACATTGGGAGAAAGTATTTTTGGCAACGAAGAAAGCCTAGACCTACAACTAATAATCCCAAACCAAGGAGAGTTACATCTGAAAGTGACTGGAGAAAATACTACGGTAGTTGTCCAGAGCTTAAAGAAGATGTTAAACGGTTCGGAAAAGAATCCTTTAAAAGAACTATATTGAGCCTACATAAAACGCCTGGGAAAGTAAACTATGAAGAGACCCGTCAGTTGTTTCTGAACAATGTACTGACAGAGGGCTTGACAGACGGAACTCCCGCCTACTACAATAGTAATGTCCTAGGAAGGTACTACAGAAAAGACTATTATGATTTTGGAAACGATTCTGGCACTTAGCGCCGTAGATTATGACCATCTTGCCAGAGCGGTCTCCGTTGAAGCGGCAAAGAATACTTTTGATGAATATTGTGTGGCTGCATCAATTCTCAACCGGGTAAACTCAGAATACTTTCCCAACACTGTTTCTGATGTTGTCTATGCCCCTGGTCAGTATCAGGGTTTTGACTTTCACCGACCCGTGGCAAGCACCACTTTAGTAAATAGACTTAAGTCTGAAGAAGGTAAAAAGAACCTTCTGAAAGCATATAGCATTATTGGAGACCGAACCGACTTTAAAGGTCAGAGTATGTTAAGATATCGTGTACCATCAGAAGACCCGATGTGTTCTCCTAAAGGTAACTTCTTTCACTATCACTGGCAGACATGACCTATCCAGCACCAATTCTTACACCTTATGATGAGTGGTTTAGTGAACCAATCTTGACAGAAACACAAATAGAATATCAAAAATTTATTGAAAGTCCTGGTGAGGATATTGTTGTGAATATGAATGGAGATGTTAGTGGTTCGGGGTCAGTACAGACAAAAGAACCAGAGGACATCCACGAATTGATGTATGAAATTGCTACCAAGAATGTGGCAACAACTATTCAATTGGACCCACTTCCACCTCTTGGTGGTGGTTCCGAGACATTCCAAGAGGGTTGGCAGTCAGGAGTAGGTCTGTTATAGTTTAGGGGTGGTTGAGAGACCACTGCGGTGACCTCCTTGGTAGTTCAGGGTTAGCGGCGATAGGAACTACCTCTTGGGTCAGTAGCTCAGTGGAATAGAGCCACGCACTTCTAATGCGTTGGTCGGGGGTTCGAATCCCTCCTGACCCGTTGCCTCCGTAGCTCAGTGGTAGAGCAGGGCTTTTGTAAAGCTCAGGTCGCAAGTTCAAATCTTGTCAGAGGCTTCGGGTTAATCCCGAATTTCCCTTCCGTGTGAAGAGGTCTGGGGGTTTTCCACCCCCGCCACTTACCATAAATACTACTCATCTATTCAGTTTCAAGGTTCAATGAAAATCTTTTTAGATACTGCTGATACCGATATTATCCGCAGGCACTATAACACTGGGTTAATTGATGGTGTCACCACCAATCCCACTCTGATTATGAAGAGTGGAAGGCATCCTACTGATGTATATCAGGAAATCAAAGACATTGGTATCAAGGATATCAGTATGGAAGTGGTTGGTGATTTCAATGAGATGGTGAAAGAGGGTCAGAGGTTACATAATCGTTTTGGTAGTGTAGCTACCATCAAAGTACCTTGTACTGAAGATGGACTCATGGCCTGTTCTTATTTGGCTAAAGAGAATATCAGAGTGAATGTCACTTTGATATTCTCAGCGGCTCAAGCGATCTTGGCAGCTAAGTCTGGAGCTACCTATGTTTCACCATTTGTAGGACGACTTGATGACCAATCTGTTGCTGGTCTTGAAGTAGTCAGGTCTATATCTGAGTTGTATCGTATCCACGGTATGAAAACTCAGGTACTGTCAGCTTCAATTCGTAATGTTCAGAGAGTTGTTAGATCCTATTATAATGGAGCTCAAGTGGTAACGATGCCACCTGATATCTTTGAGAAGATGTATAACCACATTTTGACGGACAAAGGTCTTGAGATCTTCGACAAAGATTGGGCAGAAGTTACTCATAAAATCATTACTCCTCATCCAGACGAGGAGTAATAATCCCCTGTAGCTCAGTTGGTAGTAGCACGGAGCTGTTAACTCTGTTGTCCCTGGTTCGAGTCCAGGCGGGGGAGTCGGGCGAATAGTTCAGAGGTAGAACACTTGATTTACATTCAAGTTGTCGGGGGTTCGATCCCCTCTTCGCCCATTCTCTCAGGAGGTCTATGGACAATGATCATCGTAAGATGCAAAATATGCAACAAAGAGTTATCAGGAGGAAAACATCCACAGTCTTGTGGGTGTCCTAATATGATGGTTGTAACTCAGGATAAGGTTACAGCCGTTGACTTGAATCAAGTCGTCATGGTAAAATCAACAAAGGAAATCAAACAGAAAAGCGTTCTTAGTTCTTCCGATTTATCCTTCCAGGAAGAGAGGAAAAAACGTAAAATCCGTAAGTTGGACTTTGATGTTCGTTAGGAGAGATGGCAGAGTGGTTTATTGCGGTAGTCTTGAAAACTACTGAGGGTGCAAGTCCTCCGTGAGTTCAAATCTCACTCTCTCCGTTTAAATAAATGTCTTATACATAATGGCAAGATGCACTTTTATTCCGTGGAATACTGGCAGAAGAACTGGGAAACTCTTATGGAAAGAGTTGAAAATGGTGAGACAATAGGCGTAGAGAATGAGAACGGAGATAGAGCAGTGATGGTTCCAGCGGATGATGAACTCATACGAATATATACAGAGCAAAACAACGAAGGACCCTGAGGGACTGTCGCATATTGGTTAATGCTCTCTGCTTATAACGGGGTAAACTGGGTTCAATTCCCAGCAGTCCTACTTGGGGGTTTAGCAATCTGGTGAATGCAGCAAACTCATAATTTGCCTAAGGTGGGTTCGACTCCCTCAACCCCTATCGGACAGTTTTTTGACTGTCCTCTTGACCTACCTGGTCAAACACTCTATAATTACAGAGTAATCCATACAGAAGATGACTATTACTTCCAAGTTCAAGAAAGATATCAGCACTCTCCGATCTGCTGTCGGTGGTGATTTCTATCTCGATGTAAAGAATCCGAAACTTTACAAGAAGATCCGTAAGTTTTATCAGAACAATGGTGTTGAGTTTTCTGGTGATCCACTTGATGACTATGATATTCTGATTGACTGTATTGCTGAAGATCTTTCATCTGTAGAAGTATCATGAAAGTTCTTAACGAACGTTTTCCCTATCGTTATGTTGAGTGTGGAATCCTAGAGAATGGGTTTCCAGACTTTCGTATTCAGAAAGCCGACAGTTACACAAAACGATATCGTGACATGTACCTCTGTGATAATGGAATGCAAATAGCATTGGCTATGGAAGAACTTAACTACACTAAATGGTTAGACCCTGAAGGTGTCCCTTGTTATGTAAAAGATACTGTATCATCAACTTAAATGGAACAGGATGCCATCAATCTAACTCTTACACATGAGTGGATGACGGTATCTGATGCCAAACTTCTACTCCATGATTACTATATGAAGGTAAGATCTCATAAAAAGTATCATGGATGGAGTAATGTTCAGACTCATATGAATATGTTTTATGGACATCTTCAAAGAGATTCTGAAGTAAATTTAAGAGCAAGAATTGATTTGATTAAGTCACGGATGGACTCTAACAGCACTGGTCGGGATACAACCCAATGAGTTTCTTGTTTCTCTAAAGAACAAGTGGCGTGCATGTAAGACCTTTAGAAGGACGGGATCCCCGTCCTTTTTTCATAAATAGGGTCGTAGAATTATTAGTGAATAAATGTCAACACAAGGGAAAGCATCGAAATCTGCTAGTGGAGCAGCTATGTCGAAATATGATGTTGAAGTTGAAGGGAGACTTAAGGCACTTGAATCAACTATCACTGAACTAAAGAAAGAAATCAATTCTCACAGACACGCTGCCCCCGCCGCTAAGTCTAGTGGAGATGGTGGAAGAGTTGATGCTCTGGTTGAAAAACTCAATAGTTGTGAAGCCTTTACTCAGTATTTTCCTAAAGGTGCTGATGGTGTCAGAAGAATTGACATCTGAACTTAACAGTCATATAATACATATAGACAAAACATGACAATGAGTGAGTATACAAAAACTGCACTAGTTCTTGGTGCAGGTGGATTTATTGGTAGTCACATGGTTAGGAGACTGCGTTCCGAGGGATACTGGGTGCGTGGAGTTGATGTTAAGTATCCAGAATTTGGTGAAACTGAATCTAATGAATTTGTTCAGGCAGATCTGCGCGACGTAAGAGTTGTTAATGAAGTTATTCAGTTTAAGGGATATTCTGGTAACTATAACGGAAACGTTCCCTATCAGTATGTTCAACCCTTTGATGAAATCTATCAGTTTGCTGCTGATATGGGTGGTGCAGGATTCGTATTCACTGGTGAGAATGATGCAGACATCATGCATAACTCTGTGTCTATCAATCTAAATGTATTGGAAGAAGTTCGTAAACTTAATGAGACCTTTGATGGTGTAGTTAAGGACTGGACTGAATGTAATCGTCCTGCACTTGATCAACCCACTAAGATCTTCTATTCTGGTTCAGCGTGTATGTATCCAGAACATAACCAACTTGACCCTGATAACCCTGACTGCCGTGAAGAATCAGCATATCCAGCAAACCCTGATTCGGAATATGGATGGGAGAAACTCTTTTCTGAACGTCTATATTTCGCTTACAATCGCAACCATGGCATTCCTGTCAGGGTGGCTCGTTACCACAACATTTTTGGACCAGAAGGAACCTGGGACGGTGGAAGAGAGAAAGCACCAGCTGCAATCTGCCGTAAAGTTGCTTACCTCCCGGAGTCAGGTGGAGCAATCGAGGTGTGGGGAGATGGCTTACAGACTCGTTCCTTCTTGTTCATTGATGAATGTATTGAAGCAACTAGACGATTAATGGATAGTGACTTTATGGGACCGGTGAATATTGGTTCTGAGGAGATGGTAACTATCAATCAATTGGTAGAAACTGCTGCTAAAGTTTCTGGTAAGGAAGTTCAGAAGATCCATATCGATGGACCTCTGGGTGTCCGTGGTCGTAACTCAAATAATGATCTCATTCGTGAGAAACTTGGATGGGACTACTCACAAACCCTTGGGGAAGGTATCCACAAAACCTACAACTGGATTTGTCAACAAATTGCAAACTAATAAATGTTCTGTCTATCGTGCTACTATACATCACAATCTCCCATCGTTAGGTGTGTTGAATCTATTTTAAAGTTTCATCCGAATGAAAGAGTTGTTATTGTAGATTCAAATTCTCCAGATAAGTCTTACTTTGATTCATTTAAAGATAATGAACAGGTTGTAATTTTGGATGATGTCAATCAATATCGTCATCCAGGAACATTCAAAACTGTGTATGAATATTATCCAAATGAATCACATTATGTGATGATTCATGATAGTATTGTATTTAAAAAATCTATCCAAGAATTTTTAGATTCTGATAATGAATTTTATTCTTTCTTGTATTTTAATGAAAGAATGGCTGATCAAGGTGACAAACATTTAAAATGTATTTGTGAAATGTTAGAGGGCACGAAGTATGATTCTCCTAAACCTCTTCAGATGATCGTGGGTGCGTTTGGGCACATTGGAGTTATCAAACACTCCATGATGAAAAGAATGTATGATGGTGGATTTCTTAATAAGTTCATCAGTAGTGATAAGTTCAAAGATCAACAATGTGAGAGAACTCTTGGTATAGTTGCTTCTCAAGAGGGTTATCCTCCAAATGAATACAGTATTGAGGGGGATTATTTGGCTAGGTGTAAACAAGTTGATCATGATCAATTAGATTACTTTACTAAAATAATTCTTGGTAGATAAATATGAAAGTTACTAAACCATGGGGTTCATACGAAAATATTCTCGATGAAGAATATACAAAAGTAAAAAAGATTGTTATTAAACCAGATCAATCTCCAAGTTATCAGTATCACTTTAAGAGAAGTGAGATTTGGATAATTGTAAAGGGTGTATCCGAAATCAAGATAGATGATAATGTCATGAGACATGATGTTGGTGATATTATTAAAATACCTAAAGAATCCAAACATCAAGTTACCAATATTGGTGAGACAGATTTGATTTTTGTTGAGATTCAATTAGGTGAATATTTTGGAGAGGATGATATTGTTAGATTAGAGGATAAGTATGGTAGACTATAAAGTATTACTTACGACCAGTGGACTAGGATCCAGACTTGGTAATCTGACAAAATTTACAAATAAGAGTCTTGTAAGAGTTGGGGATAAACCAGCAATTTCTCATATTATTGAGAGTTATCCACAGGACGTAGAATTTGTTATTACATTGGGTCATTATGGTTCTCATGTAAAAGAATATCTAACTCTTGCACATCCAGAGAGAAATATAAAATTTGTTGAAGTGGGAAATTATATGGGTGAGGGGAGTAGTCTTCTCTACTCAGTCTCTTTGTGTGAGGAACATCTTCAGTGTCCTTTCGTTTTTCATGCTTGTGATACCATTCTTTCTAAGAACTATATTGAAGATATAGATTTTACTAACAACTGGAGTATTGGTGGTGATGGGGACAGCAGTTGTTATCGGACACTCAATTGTGTTAATGGTAAAATTAAATCCATCAATGAAAAAGGAGAACTCAACTTTGATTATGTTTATATTGGGGTATCTGGATTCTATGATTACAAAAAGTTCTGGGAAATCTGTAAAAATATTCTGACTAATGTGAAGACTAGTGACTTAAGTGACTGCCATGTCATTAGAGAGATGTCTAATTTTGTTGTGAAGAAAACAGATGAGTGGTATGATATTGGGAATATCGATTCTCTAAAAAGAACTAGAGAAAGTATCAAAGGTACTATTAAAGTTCTCGATAAAGAAGATGAAAATATTTTTGTCTTTGATGATTTTGTAATTAAGTTCTTCTTTAATAAGAAGGTGTGTTCTGATAGAGTTGCTAGAACAGAAAAACTTGGAGATCTTGTACCCAAGATTGTTGACAGTACAGAAAACTTTTATAAGTATGAATTTGTAAAGGCTGATCTACTCGCTGATGTAGTTACTCCAAAAAAGTTTTTAAGTTTACTTACTTGGGCAAAAGAAAAACTCTGGATTGAAAAAGAAGATAACTCATTCAGGGATAATGCATTATCTTTTTATGAAGATAAGACTTTTAAAAGAATCAATAAGTTCTTGGATAAGTATAATTTAGAAGATAAATGTGATTACATTAATAATGACAACGTGCCCTCACTATATGATATGTTGTATGCATTAAACTTTGATAAGTTAGTCGGAGATAGACCAACTGGATTTCATGGAGATTTTATCTTAGATAATATTCTAACTCATGGAGGTGATTTCACTCTTATCGACTGGCGTCAAGATTTTAATGGAAGTGTCGATGCGGGTGATATGCATTATGATATTGCAAAATTAAACCACAATCTAACTCTGACTCATAAAGTTCTTTCTGAAGGTTTATTTACTATTGATTGTAATGAACCAAATCACATCAATGTTGATGTTTACATAAAAAAATTAAATCTTGATTGTAAAAAAAGATTAAAAGATTTTTGTGTGAGTAGTGAAATACCATATGATGAGATTGAGATACTAACATCTTTGATTTGGATAAACATGGCACCACTTCACGAACATCCACTTGACATGTTCTTATATTATTTTGGAAAACATAATTTATTCCTGAACCTTTACTGTAAATGATATTCCCAAATTGTTATATTGGACCTATGAGTAAGAATGTGGTTGATTGTGTGATCGACCACAAGAGCCCTATTGGGTTTATTCCTTCAAGAAGACAAGTTGATTATTGTGGGGGATATGTCAACGATTGGACCACAGAATCTTTTACTAAGTATGTAAAAGAAAGAAATGATTCAGTATTAATTTGTAGAGATCATGGTGGTGAAAATCAAGGACAGGAAATTGATGATGGATATGATTCTTTCTTCGTGGACAATAAAAACTTTGATTTAATACATGTAGATCCCTTTAGAGTTTCTAATTCTATTTTAGAAGCAGCTAATAAAACATCGTCAATTGTTCTTCGTCTTTGGCAAGATAACAAAAACACCATGTATGAGGTTGGTACTGAGGAAGCCATATACAAATATCAACCAACAGAACTCGAATGGTTTCTTGAGTATTTGAAGATGGCATTACCCTCAGATGCATTTGATCAAATCAAATATGCAGTGGTTCAATCTGGAACTGGACTTGATTTGTCTACAAGAACCAATACGGGAAACTTTAGTAAGAGAAGACTGAAGAACTTCATCAAAGTGGTGAAGAAGTTTGGGATTATGAGTAAAGAACATAATGGAGATTACTTGACAGATTCTTTTGATGTTCAATTGAGGTTTGAGTGTGGATTGGACTCCATCAATATTGCTCCAGAGTTTGGACAAATTGAGTCTGAGTATTACTTAGAGGAGTGTACTAAAGATGAAAAACTATTTGAAACATTATATCAATTGTGTTATGATTCTGGCAAATGGAAAAAATGGGTTAAAGATATTGATAGAGTTTCTAAGAAACAATTAATAATTACTTGTTGTCACTATATTCTATCTACAAAAGATTTTCTTGACCTAATAGTTTCTAATCTACCTAAATCCGAAAGTGTGATTAAAAAAAGAATCAACTCAAAACTTAAACTACTAAATGAACAAACTAAAGACTATCGCTTTTGATTTAGATGATGTAATCTGTTCTCGTCCTGAAAATGTTGAACACTTTGGGATTAACAAATATAATTTCTGTACTCCTAATGAAGATATGATAAAACTTGTTAATCAACTTTATGATGATGGTAATATCATTGTGATCTATACTGCAAGAGGTATGTCTCAGTGTGAAGGTAACATTGACAAAGTTTATGAACTCTTATATGATAAGACAATAAATTGTCTAAAAAAATGGAATGTTAATTACCATAAATTAATAATGGGAAAGATTCACTATGACATCCTAATCGATGATAAGTGCATCAACTCTGACAGGATAAATAAACGGACTATTGATAATTTTTTGTTTGGAGAAAATGTTTGATGAAACTGACTGATATCGAAACCTTCAATGCGGAACAGACTTTGTTTGATGCATTTAATGGTTTTATGCTCTCTCCCGATTTAAAAGTATTCGGTAAACTTCTTGCTAGAACTTTACTTTTTAATCAGGTAAAAGATATTCCAGGTGACATTGTAGAGTGTGGAGTTTTTAAAGGAACTGGACTTCTTACTTTTTTGAAATTGAAAAGATATTTCTGTCCAAATACACATAAACAAGTCGTTGGTTTTGACTTCTATAATACCAGAGACTTAGTAGATAGTCTTTCTGGTTATGATAAGGAAGCAATGGACACTATGTTTAAGGATAGGGGGTGGGAACATGAACCCGACTTCCGAGATTACATGGAACAAACAATCAAAGACTTTGGGTTCAAAGACTATGAGTTTGAACTCATTGCGGGTGATGTTTGTAAGACAACTTATGAGTTTGTAAAAGATCGTCCTGGAGCAAAGATCTCTTTACTTTATATTGATGTTGATCTTGATGTTCCCACTTATGAAATCTTAAACGCAATGTGGGATAGAGTTTCTTCGGGTGGTATTGTAGTGTTTGATGATTATGCTTATCAGAGATGGACTATGAGTCCTGGTGCTGATAGATTTTTTGAAGATAGAGGAATTCGAGTTCAATCTTTGAATTACATGGCTCCCACCGCATATGTTATTAAACCATAATGAACAGAATCAGTGATTACAATCAACTCAAGGATGATATCTCTTCCTGGTTGAGTGACTATAAAGATAAAAGTTCATCTGAATGTTTTGTAGTTGGTGTGTCTGGTGGTATTGATTCTGCTGTATCATCAACTCTAGCAGCTGAAACTGGATACCCTGTATATGTTATAGGGATGCCTATTCATCAGAATGAAAAACAGAAAGAACTTTCTGAGATTCATCTTGATTGGTTGGAGAAGATTTATCCGAATGTGATTGTCTTGAAATATGATCTCACCAATACATTTGAATCTTTTCGTCATACTATTGGTGTTGATAGTGACAATGTAGACAATCATTCTTTAGCCAATACACGTTCACGACTTCGTATGGTTACTTTGTATCAGATTGCTGGAAAACATAAAGGTCTTGTGGTAGGTACTGGTAATAAAGTCGAAGATTATGGTGTAGGATTTTACACTAAATATGGTGACGGCGGGGTGGATGTTGCACCTATCGCTGATCTTTATAAGACTGAAGTATGGGAACTTGGTAAATTCTTTGGAGTTGATCCAAGGATTATTGAAGCTAAACCAACTGACGGACTATGGGATGATGAACGAACAGATGAGGATCAACTTGGTGCTTCCTATGCTGAACTAGAAGAAGCAATGGAAACTGGTAGTGGTCCTGGTTTGGAAGTTCTACAAAGGTTCAATAAAATGAACCAACACAAGATGCAACCTATTCCTACATTTACACTATGAAAATTGGAGTTATTGGAGCAGGCAGATTAGGTATCTGTTTTGCCCTTCTTTGTGAACAAGCTGGTTATGATGTTCTAGTATCAGATATCCGTGAGGATTATGTAAAAGATCTGAACCAGAAGAAGATCACAACTAATGAGCCCGAAGTAGAAGATCTACTTAGAGTATCAAGAAACTTTAGAGCTACGACTAACAACAAAGAAGTAATTGATGAGTGTGATCTCATCTATACTCTTGTGCA
>Ga0181406_1000829_pt1 | contig 11579 bp, 14 predicted proteins | sample 29SPOviralmetaG_FD_130135 | JGI IMG/M metagenome (GOLD analysis project Ga0181406, IMG submission 130135) | Marine viral communities from the oligotrophic San Pedro Time Series (SPOT) site, San Pedro Channel, CA, USA - 29 SPOT_SRF_2011-12-20 | ecosystem: Environmental > Aquatic > Marine > Strait... | reverse complement strand
TTTAAAGTATAAATGCAAAGAGATCTCGTTGTAAGCAAGTATTTGGTCAAAGGCATCTATTAAAAGTCCTTGAAAGCTCTTAATTACAAGATTGTCAAATAGTATAGATGCTGTCTTTAACTCGTCAGCGTTGTTACCTAAACCTGTATCGTCCTTTATACCAAACAACATAGGACTTACAATTCTGTGTGATACCATAATCTTTTTAGAACTTTCGTTACTTAAAAACTCGTATTGTTGGTGTGCATCGCTTAACTGTACAGGCTCTATACTTGCAGCAGTTTCTGGATTGTCATTAAATGCTAAAATAAATTTACCTGCATTACTTGAGCCACTAAACTTTTCGTAGATACGTCTTTCTATCATTTCTCTTTGCTCTGGATCAGGAGTTCCGTTGTTGAAGTTAATTAACATACTTGGGGCAAGTCCGTTTAGTATGTTGTTTAAATGGAAGTTAGATATTTCCTCCTCCAATTCAGCGTATTGTGTTCCACCTTGATAATCTACTGGACTGTAATATTTAAACCCTGCTCTATAAGGTTTGATGTACATTATTTCAAGTCCCTCTTTAGAAGTTCCAAATGCAGGTATTCTTTTTAGTTCGTTTCCTCGCTTGTACTTTGACCAATCACTAAAATAATAGTAACCCTCTATTTGTCCTTTATCGTTGCACTTTTCAGCTCTTAATGTCTCAATAGGCATATGTTCTAACTGAACAATCTTGCTTCTGTCTTTTGAGTAGATAACTTGCACAGCACATTGTCCCATAAGTTTTAAGTCATAACATAGCTTTCTGGTACAATCATTGTTAAACAACGACTTCATTTGTGCGTACTCATTAGGCTTTTTATTTGAGTTGGTAGCATCTAACCCTTTTCCGTAGATCATCTCGCTAACACCATTTATAATAGCGTTATTGGTAGGACTACCATTGTATCTGTCTATAAGATATTGGAAGTAGTTGTTATCTTCTCCGTATTCTATAAAGTCTTTGCCTCTTACTTCTTTAACTTGTGGAGAAGTATAGGTGCTTAAATTTACAATACTTAAATCTGATTTATTTTTCATATCACAATATAGTCGTTATCGTGGACATCATCACCTGTTGGTATTGTGTATTCGTTGTTGTTTACTGAATAAGAAGATACTGTTTGATCAGTACAAAATATCTTATCTTTATAAATAACGTTACTACCTTCTTTTATAGTCAAATCATAAAATCTTCCCTCAACAAGTACAGGACTTAATGCTTGAGATATTACTAAATAATTTTTATCTGTAGAAGTGCTTATAGATGAGTATGTTGTTGAGGTGTTTTTTGTATCGTCTCTTAATATCATACTAATCGTACTTGCATAACTTCTTGGAATTATTTTTAATGTTTGAGCTGATGCAGATGTCGTTAAACGTATCATACTTATATAACGTAATAAGTTTAGATTTTGTGTATAAAAAAAGCCACCCAAAAAGAGTGGCTAATTTTTAATGTATATAATCTACTATTTAATCATTTTTTATGCATCAGGATCCATAGTTGCACTCGCAACATCTGGAATAGTACAGAAGAACGGAGGAAACACCTCTGTTGCTACTGCTGTTAGTGTGAAACCTTGAAGGTCTCCTGGTGCTGCACCTGTTACAATAGTACCACCTGTTACTTCTGCCCCGTTACCGTGTCCCATAAGTAAATATTTAATATTTCCTGATCCAGGAGGGTATAACTCAATTACATATAGCGCTCTACCTCTATTCAAAAGTTTAATTTCCTCTTGTGTAGCTACATCTAAAGTTTGCAAAGTAACGTTAAGAGTACTTTCATAAAAAGTTGTTCCATTCTCTCTTGAAGAATTTACTGATGTTTCTAAAGAAGATTGTCCTCCCTTTACCTCAAACTTAAAAAACTCTGCACTATTGTCTGTTGGTAAAGTTATAGTCCCTGCACTTGGTGATAAAGCAGCAACTACTGCACCGTGTGCACTGTCGAAATCTAATATATATACATTTTTAATACCAGCAAAGGCGTTTTTACATCCTATACCTCTACCTTTTGTTATTGCACAAGCCATATTTTTATTGTATTAAAAAAAAGGGTAGGGTTAACTACCCCTTTATAGATTAGTTAATTATGAGTAAAGAACTACGTCAGCACCTACACCAATCTGGCATCCTGCTGTATATCTCATTACTACTCTTACGTTCTGTGATCCATCAATATCTGACATATCAATTACCTTGACCTCCTGACGGTCGTTTAAAAGTCCCGTGCCGAAGAAAAGATTGCTTGATCTTGCAGCGATTGCGTTGTTATCAGCAAAACCTGAAGATGGGTAAATCTTGACACCATCAAAGAATAAACCATCTAATGATTGATTGTTACCTTTGTTGTCATAACCTGCTGCTCCTAAACCTGATGCGCCAAAACCACCTAAAGCTCTAATGTAAGCTCTGTAGATGTTTTGTGATACATAGATAATAAGGTCATCTGCTCCGTAAACTCCTGATGGAATAGCATCAACAATAGCTCCTAATTGAGCAATTACGTTAGATGATGTTACAGTTGCTTTTGCTACATCTACTACTGTAGAATCTGCTCCTGCTAATGTAACGAATCCGTCAAAGTTTCCTTCTCCTGATGATCCACTCCAAATAGAAGTTTCAGTTGCACTTGCAACCTCTGCTGCTACTCTTGCGATAACGAAATCAGAAAATAGTGGAGGTAGGTTATCAAAAGCACTAAAGCCCATTTGTGCAGCTTCCCAGTCAGCGTGTAATTCTTTTTTACAGATTTGTAAGTTTACCTGTAATTCAGCTGGTGTTAATACTTTTTCAGTAAGTGTAAGACCTGAAGTTGATGAATCAAAATCACAGTCAGCACTTCTTACTAAATTTGAGAAAGCCCCTACTTTCATAGCAGCTTTGTACTTAATGTTTGGTAGTATGCTAATCGCAGCATCATCTAAAGTTTTTGCTGTCAATAAAGACGCAGCAATATACTTACCTGCAAACTCTCCTGCATAACTACTACTTGTAATTGTTGGATTTGGCATTTTATTAAATTTTAATTATTGGTTAATTTTTTCATTACTCTATCTAAAGTTGTTTCTTTTCGGTTATTACCGAATCTTACTTTAAATTTCTCTTGTGCTTCAGGATTGTGAGCAATTGGCTCAACAGCAGGAGTTTTGCTTAATTCTTCCTTTACTTCCTCTGCCATTTCTTCTTTTTTATCCTTTAGCTCGTTAATCATACCTTTGATTTCCTCAACGGCTGATTCAAATTCTTCTTTACGAACATATTGCATTTCCTCTTTCTCTTTTTCTTCCTGCTCTACTTCTTCTTCTTGTGCAGCTTTGATCTCTGCAATAACTCCTTCTTCTTCTACAACTAACATTCTTCCATCTTCCATTAGGTATTCACCTTGTGGTACGGCTACCTTGTCATCTTCTGTAAGAATAAAGATTTCGTTTCCTGATTCAAAAGCATCTGCTTCTAATACTGTTCCGTTTTCGAGTTTTAGCTGTGCTAACTCTAATGCTTCCTTTGGAGATTCTTCTTTAACTTCTTCTCCCAAGTAAGTCTTGATTTTGTTTAAGATTTCTGTTGATTTCATATTATTATAACGTGTTAAAATTTATATTTGCATTTTTAATTATTTAAGTAAATTTTCAAGTGTAACAGTAAAGTTGATTACATTACCTGATGTTTCTTTTAAATCATTTATAAATTTTGTTACATCATTATAACCATCTATTTGATTTGGGTTTACACCTAAATCTGCTGCTGCTTTTTTTACTTTGTCAAGATTTTTTTCAGCTAATTCTATTTTTTTCTTAACTGATTGTATAATTCTATTATTTGAGTTAACTCTTTCTTTAGCATTTGGTATCATAGTCCTTAAATCATTGTATAAAGTTCTTGATTCTTTGATAGCTTCTTCATCTATATTTATTGCTGCTCGTAAAGAATTAATTGATCTTTTTATATCGTCAACTAAAGCTAACTCTACCCTTTCTGTAGATAGTTCTGTCATTATTGACACATTTCTCATCGCTTTTTTTCTCATATCTTATATTTTACCGATTCCTTGATTTATTATATTACCCTTACAGCACTTTACTGAATAGGTTTCATCTTTACATAAACAACCTCTACGCCCTCCTCTTGGACTTGTTTTACTTGGTGTTTCAAATTTTTTCATCTTCCTTGTCCTCTATATTTTTTTTTGTAACCATTTTGTCCTACACTCGCATTTTTGCTGTGTGGGTGTGATTTTCTTTTTGGTTTAACGTATGTTCTTATTACGTTTCTTGCCATTACTTAATAGGTACACAATTAGGTACTTTCCTTCCGTTCTTCATTTTCATTCCGTATTGCTCGTATCCTGGTTGACAAGGTGCTTTTAGGTTATGCTCCTCACAAGGCATAAACCAAGTCTTACCCTCAAACTCGTGTTCGTGATATTTATCACAACCAATATCTTCTGCTGCTTTAATTGCTAACTCTTTTGTAGAGTATGCTAACCTATCATCTATTATAGCAAGATCATCACTAACAATCACACTTGCTAATTCTATCTCGCCTAATTCTTTTAGTTTAGATTCTGACCATCTTAACCCTGCTTTACCACCCCAAAGTAAATATGAGATAGTTCCACACGCTTTAGAATCGCCTTCATCGTAGTATTCTTCTGCTCTACTTAAGAAAGAGTACATTCTTTTAATTGTTTCTTTGGAGATTGGTTCTCCTTGTGCAAGTTGTTTAGCTCGTATCTTGCCAACTTGTGTAGCACATTTGTTGTTTACATTTTTGTTTAGTTCTATGCCTCTTTTAGCGTTGTTTTTTACTCCGTCAGGGTAATCTCTGTAGGATTCGAGTTCTCGCCTCTTACCACCCTTTAAACGCTTGTCCTCTCTTACTATTGATTTAATGTAAGATAGCATTTCCTCTGCTTCTTCTTCCTCAAAGTCATTTACAGGTTCTTTAGGTCTTTCCATCTTGTCAGCAAAGTAACCTTCTATTGAGAAACCTTTGACCTTGCCTGTTTTGACAAAGTTGTTCCATATGTCATCGTTGTTTACTTTAACAGCACCCATCCAAGTACCTACAGGAACATTTAATCCATACTTACGTGATTTGTCGTGCACCTCATCTTCTACTAACCAAGATTCTACTAATGTTAATCCGTTGATCGTATGTTGGTGTTCTAATGTAGCTTTAGATTGATTTCCGTTCATTAAATAAAGCTGTGATGCTTTGGCTACTGTGTCTGTAGAAAAATATATGTAATATTCTTCATCACCTTTTTTACGATAGATAGGTTTGTTAGGGATAAGCAAAGCACCCATAAGAATACGTTTTTCTTTGTCTACCTCTGCCAGTTTTATCTCTTCGCTTTTAAGTGCGATAAAATCTTCTTCTATAGCAGGATTTTCTACTACTGATATAGCTTCAATTCCTGTAAGCTCATCATCTCCTAAAATTAATTCAACGATTCTCATATATGTATAACGTATTAATTTTTAATTTTGTTTATCCTATACTTGCTCCCTCAATAATATTTCTGTCAAGCTCTTGTGCAGAGGTTACATCATTGGAAACTACAAAGGCTCTTACAGGTTGTTGTGATTGTCCTGCTATTGCATCTGCAAGTTGATTGGAATCACTTGATCCCACTATGTTAAATGCAGGTGCTTGTGATCCAGGTGCATTAGGTCTTGATGGCGATGAAATATTTCCACCACCTCCAGGTATTTTTGATTTAGCTTTTCCTACGGCTTTAGTCATAGATGCTATTATGCCTGCTGCTTGTGCTGCATATGCAATTATTAAAGGAACGTTTTGTGGAAAACCTGCTTTTAATGTTGCTGTAAAACCTTTACTAACGTCCACTCCTGATTCAGCACTTTTTATTGCAATATCTTGTAATGCTTTTTTTGCGTTTAACATCATTTCTTTCAAAACTAAACCTTGTTTTGCTATAAAAGCTATTTTACCAATAGCTGTTTCTTGATTTACTAAACCTGCTATTGCATCAACAGCCATTTGTTTATTTTTAACTCTATCCATCTCAAGTTGGAATTCATCCTCGTTTGCCTCTTTTATTAAGTCTAATCTTTCTCTTTCTAATGAGTTTATGTTTGTTAGTTGTTCTGACCTGAAACCAGCTACCTGTGCTTGTACTGCAGCTAATTCATTTTCTGCTTCTATAAATGCTTTTTGCGCTTCAAGATTGTCTTTGTTTTTAGCAAGTTCTATTGCAGCCACATCAACTCTTAATTGTGCGTTTTTCATCATTTCTTCCTCTTGCTTGTCAAGAATCTCTCCTAATTTTTCGTTAGCTTTTATTCTTTCTTCAATAGTCTTGCTTTCATCATCCCTTATTTGTCTTTGTTGCTCTGCTTGTAAGTCGTATTTCTCTACTAATCCTTGTTGTATAGCTTCTGCTAATTCTGATTGTTTATTTAATTCTACTGTTGCTTTTGCTGATTCCAAAGTAGATTTTGTATATTCCTTAATTGCATCAGCAGTATTAGTTATTGTTTCTTTTACAGCTTCAAAACCTCCCTCTTCTCCTGTTACAACATCAAATAATTCTTTTGTTGCTTCTTTTGCTGTTTCTGATGCTCCTGCCCAATCGCCTTGAAAAAACTTTACTGCTGCTTTACCAAATAAACCTAATGCTTCTATACCTTGCTTTACTCTTTTTATAATTCCTTCTTGTATAGATACTCTTAAATTATTAATAGACTCTAAAGGATCATCAAAAAATTTAGTGAAGGTCTCTGTAACTGCACCTACATTGTTTTGTATAAAGCTAAACAAATCATTAAAGGCTATAGATAAAAACTCTGTTGCTGTAGCAGTAGCATCAATAATTGTTTGATTTTTGCCTAACGTCTCTTGAAACAATCCAAAAGCTTTTTCAAGCAAAAATATAACACCACCTGCTTTACCGATTGCACCTAATGCCTTACCGAAACCTTTAGAACTTTTAGCAGAATCTTCAGCAGCTTTATCACTCGCTTCAAAAGACTCTTTAACTTCTTGTAGTTCTTTTTTTAATTTATCTACCTCTTTTATAGCATTGCCGTATTTAAGTTTTAGTTCTGCTTCGATTACTTGTCCCATAATTTCTTTTTAAAATTGTTGTACGCTTCCTTTATACTTTCTGGATATTTGTATTTACCCTTTGCTATGTCTATGTTTTCTGATCCTCCTTTTACAAAAGGTAGCATCTCTAATATATTTTTTATCATTCGTTTAGTAATTCTATTTCTGACTTTCCTGTTTGTAAATTAGTTTTTATACTATTTATTTTAAACTTCCTATTGTTGATTATAAACCTATCAGCAAGTGTGTAATTTAAAAGTATTTTTAAAGGCAGATATGCTGTTACTTTTGTAATTCTTCGTTTCTTGTCAAATGTATCTACAATGTAATTTTTATAATAATTTTCAAATAAACTATCATCCTCTGCATTACCAGTATATTCATCAACCTCTTCTCCAAAGTTTAAACTCTGTGATGTGCTATAAGTATTTGATGGTCTATTATGTGTTGTTAGCTTTGCTGCTGTATTTGATGAAACACCATTATAAAAACTTAAACTTGTATCCGTGCCTGTTGTTGTGTTTGTTATGTTTAAAATTAAAGGCTTAATGTTTGTGGGACTTTGATCTTTGTCGACACAATACCCATATTGTATTAAGCTCTGTGATCCATCATCTAAATCATTTAGTCTTTCATATATCATTTTACCAAAAGGTAATGTAACTACATATTTACTACCCCTGTTTGTTGTTTGTACATCAGGGCTTTCTGTTGTAGTATTTTCTAAATTACCAAATATTTTATTGTTTAGTTGCTCAAAGTTTAAAGCTAAAAATGTGTCAGGCTTTTGGAATCTAAAAGCTATTTCTTGAAAAGGTATTGCGTAATTTATTTCGCTTTCTTTAACATCGACAAATTGGCTTATATCGTATTCAGTTCCACCACTATAAAACTCATCAAGAGTACTTACTTTTATTTTGCCATCATCTTGTACAAAAGCTGTTAGGTTAAACATCTTAAATATACCTGTTAAAAAATCTATTATCTTAATATCAGGTACTTGGTCTGCTATTACTATATTAGTTACAGCACCATTAGGAGCTATATCTGTGCCTGTTACTGTGGTGTCAAGTACACCAGGATTATATCTAAAAGTAATTGTAGGGACAAAAGTAATTGCAGGATCTTCGCTTGTAACCCTATAACGTATTGATCTTAAAGCACCACCTGATGGTCCTGATATAAGCGCATTTACACTTACAGTTCCACTACCACTTCCTGAAGCAATAGTAAATGGTGTATCTGTAACATCTTCAACAAATATGCTAAAGTTAGTAGAACTTGACGAGGGCGTAACTGAAAAAACAGTTCTATAAGATTTATCAATTACTGTTCCAGAAAAAACAGAAAAGGATGGTCTGCAAGTCCAAATACCATTACTTACTCTTGAATAAGGAGATATACCTGAATTTGTACCTTGATTTGTAGGATCCCATTGATTAGGACTTGCGTTGGAAAAATCTATACTTGTTATTGGCATATTAACTTCAGCAGTCCCAGAAATATTTAGACCTATTGTGCCTTTTACTCTACTTAACCACAAATATAAACTATCCCAAACTGCATTAGCAGAGGTGTTAAAAAAATCATCACTTGCAGATTTTGTAAACTCTATACCTGCAAATGTTTCTATTTGGTCAATTATTTTAGATAGTTTTAAAGCAGGTTTTAAATCTGTAAATCTTACTCCGTGATTATGCGCTCCTCCTCCACCACCAGATTCGTTGTAATGTAGGTTTCTACTTCCTGCTACACTTGATCCACTATCAAAAGTAAACCTTTCCGTATGTGATATTAATGGGTATTTTACAGCGCCACTTACTAAAGATGACTCTAACCCTGTTTTTACTGTAGATACACTATAACTATGATCATAGGTGTTTACACCTTGAAATGCTGATGCTAACTTCTTTTCTTTAAGTTTGTTTTTCAATTCTATTGTTTCCCCAAAGAATGTTATTTTATAAGCATATCCTTTATTGTCTTTCATCTTTGATCCATTCAAACCTATAAAGCCTTTAGAGAAAGATCTATAATTTATTTCTATTGTTGCGCTTATTAAATCATTAGCATTAAAAGATGATTCTGCATCTATGTCGTAGTTGTAGTAGTGTTTAAATATCTTGTTGTTACTTTTAGATGCTGGTACACTAAAAGATTGGCTAAAGTCTGTAAAAATAGATTTTATATCTTTTACGTTTTGTATAGTCTGTGTAAGAGAAATGCTTTCATCTTCAAAAAGATCTACTCTTTCATTATTGATATATAGCTGTATGCTTTGCATTACCTTATGTTGTTTATCTTGTCAAATGCGTTTTCAAATTCTATTGTGTAGTTTATTAGCTTATCGTTTAGTTGCGTTAAGTATGTAACAGATTTAGTTACAGGAATAATAGGAACAACAACCTCATCAGTATCTGTTATCTCTGTGTAGTATACTTGCTCACTTAATAAGAGTTCCTCTATGACTTGATTGTAATCATCATTTAGATATCCTGTATTCATAACTATTTTATCCTTGCCTTGTGTCAAGAACGACTGTTGTTGGTGTTGATGTGTTTTATAGCTTAAGGTACTTTGATCAAATATAGATGCTTTGAATTGTTCTGACTTTACACTTGTGGATTCTACTGACTTTAAGAAAAACCACATATCTTGTAATGCACCAAACTTATTTACAAACGTTACCTTGATAGGATCAAACTTACATTCATCTACACTTTCTATTTTGATTACTTCTGTTGAGTCGGCTGTCGATACATATACCTCATCTACTACTCCTATGTCTACACTTTCCAAGAAATCATCAAGACATTTAGAAGACTCAAGTATTCCACCATCTGCTACAACTCTTTCTTGATAGGTATCGTTGTTGTCTTGACCACTTACTGTTATGTAGTCTATTTGAGCGTTTGTGTTTGTTGAGGTGCTTATTGCTTGTGTTCTCTTTACTACTCCGTTGTTTAAGAAGCTAACGCTTGTTGTTGCTCCTGTATAAACAGGTATTCTTACATTGCTATCATTAAGTCTAAATATAGTGTTGTTAGACATCAATAAACTTGTAGACAAAACAGGATTCGCACCCTCATTAAAATATCCATAACCATCAAAAGCTACAAAGCCATTAGTATTATCTGGACTAACTGTGGCTGATGCTGAACCACTTGATACAGTAGTAGTGATGACAGCGTTTACCCAAACTACTTGACTTGTATAAGATCCGTTGAATTCTATTTCTAAATAGTCTCTTACTAACTCTGACACTTCAAATACAATAAACCCTGCTGTAACTACACTTTTAGTTAGTGTGTATTTCTCGTTAGCTACAGAAGCATTAGCAACAAAAGCTCCTGTGTATATATATAGTTTTAGTGTAGCTATTGCTATGTTTGTTTGTGATACCTTTAAATAAAAAGGACTTCTTACGTTTATCTTTGTTGCCATTACTCAAATATTATGTTTTCTATATCTCTTACAAAGTTTTCTTGTAACTCCTGTGGCAGTTTCTCAAAGGCTTGGTTGAATGGTTTAGTAAAAAACATACTTGCCTTTATACCTTTTTGAAATACGCTTCTTGCTATTAAATACTGTAAAGATTTGTCAGTTATAAATCTACCTGTTTTTTTGTCTCTACCCTTTATGCCTTTTCTTTTTATATACCCCTTAAATATTTCAGGATTAGGCATCTTTGTTCTATAAGAAAAAGGAGAGTTTTTGTTTTCTATATAGTTTGACTTTGTACCTTTTACACCTTGATCTTGAAACTTTCCGTATTGTTCCATAAAAAACTTAACACCTATAAACTTACCCTCTGTAAATGGTAGGTACTCTAAACTATTATATAGTTTTTTTGTATCGTTTTGTGAAAACTTTTTACTCCCTCTTTTAACTCCTTTTGTTAGTCTTGATCTGGCTTGTTGTATAACAAACTTTCCAAACTTATTTAATGCCTCTCTGGTTTCTTTTAACTGCATATGTTTATGTCGTTTGCTATTAATACATCAAAGGTACAAGCTACCCCTGCCATTTGGTTTTCAAACCTTTCATAAAAGAACTCACAAGAAGCATCGCCTTGTAGTTGGTATTGGTTTTGATATAGTGTGCCTCCTCTTAAAACACTTACTAACTTATTGACTACAGCTAATTGTGTGTTTAGGATATCTTGCTCATTGTTGTTTCCTATGAATACGTCTGTTGTTTCGTCTTTAGACTGATCTACAACATCCATTGCCATTACAGTTATGTTAAAGGTTAAGAATTGTTCTTGGATGCTTACGTTGTTTACTATGATATGACTTAAAGGAAATATTGTTTGTTTAGATAGATCTATGTCAAAGATGTCTCCTGTTGTTACTGTGTTGACATTCTCATCTAATAAAAGATTTGTCTTTAATGTGTCTGTGATTTGGTAATAGCCTCTTACTCCTTGATTCATTTCTTAAATTTGTTTTTCATTTGATTAGATTCTA
>Ga0181406_1000828_pt1 | contig 11582 bp, 3 predicted proteins | sample 29SPOviralmetaG_FD_130135 | JGI IMG/M metagenome (GOLD analysis project Ga0181406, IMG submission 130135) | Marine viral communities from the oligotrophic San Pedro Time Series (SPOT) site, San Pedro Channel, CA, USA - 29 SPOT_SRF_2011-12-20 | ecosystem: Environmental > Aquatic > Marine > Strait... | reverse complement strand
TGCTTACTAGTCGGTTTGAAAAAGCCGGCTATGGCATTATGTATGGTAGCTTGTTTATTAAGATGGTAGCTTTATCTGGTTTTACTTTAGCAGTTAAACCTTATTTAAGTGACGCTATAATATATGCTGCTTTAATATTAATAAGTATAATGTTTTCTAATGTATATCTTATAATAAAAATTAAAAAATGAAAAAAATAGCAATAGTCGGAGGCATTGCAATGATGTCTTTTGGAGCTGGAAATATGATCTGGCATAAACACAAACCAAAGCTAGGACCTAATGAATTAGCAATAGCATCTGGAGCGTTTTTTTTAACAGTAGGATTTACCTACAGATTTTAAATAATAAAAGGGGAGGTCATTACGACTTCCCCTTTTTTGGTTACAGGAACTTTGGGTATGGTGCCCAGTATTTTTTGTTCCCTATAAAAATTTATCTTCTAAAGACTTTTTCTTTTTAACTTCAGGTGATTCAACATAATTTTGTTTACCTTTTATTTGCCATTCTGGCCAACCTAACACCATAGCTACTGACTGCCACGTTTCGGTTTCTTGATCCATAGCTGCAGATAAATTATTAACTTTGCTATATAGTCTATCTAAAGGTAAATTAGTAGTACCTGTTACAACTTTAGCCATAGATTCATAAGCTGGATTATCTAAGCTAAACCCTTTTTCAAAAACTTCTGCCCTTCTTTTTTTACTATCAAATGGATATGCGGCAGATTGAAACTTACCTAATTTACTTTTTATAGCAGGAGAGAAGTCAAGCAACTTTTTATAAGAATCACCATATTCAGGACGGTCTCTTTTAGATCTATCATATATGTTTATACCTAAGTTTTTAAGAACTTGAACAGTTACACCTGCCATGCCTAAACCTCTAAGAGACGAGTCTAACATACCATTAGCTGCATTTACTAATTTCTTTTCTTCTTTTGCATCAATTTCATCATCTCCAAATCCTAAAGCAAAGACTCCTTGCTGTAACGCGTTAAATAGCATGTTTTGTAAAAATCCATAATAAGCTATTTTACTTATATTAGTTTTTAAATCACCTCTACCATTAACAATATCTTGAACCGCTCTTTTTTGTATTCTAGCATACTGCATTGGAGTATTAGCAAATTGTAATACAACTCTACCTAGGTCACTAGATTGTTGTTGAGATATTTTAGATGGATCAGAAGATTGTTGAGACATTTCAGAAACTTGTCTAAATTCTTTCATAGCTATTTCTTTAGCCTCTGCTTCTGTTTTACCTTCGTTTTTAATTAAATCATTAATTCTATTACGGTAAAATGTAGCACCACCAGAAGCTATAGCAAAGCTATCTGCAAACTTAGTAGGTGCATAACCTTTTTCTAATATATAGTTTAAGCCAGCCTTAGCTTTATTACCACTAGTTTTAGCTGCGTTAGCTATTTCAGATTCATTTATATTAAGTTTAAGACCATTACGTCTGTCTTTTAAATAATCAGAATTAATTAACTCAGTAAAGTCTTTCCAATATTGAGGTTGATTAGCAAAAGCTTTACCAGCTCTAAAAGGATTATTAAATCCCCAGTTTATAAAGTTAGCAGCTGATATAGTTTGAAGAACTGCTGATCTAGTGTTAAAGAACATTATAGCTCCAGTAGAATTATTTATATAATCTAAAACTTTATTACTGAGTTGATTCCCTCCACCAAGCCTATTGCTTCCAGACTCCATACGTCTTAAAGAGTTTTCAACTGCAGCTCTATATTTAGGTCCATAAGCTGCTTCTAGTTTGTTTAAGTTATCTTTAGAGTATATAAGATCTTTATTCTGCTTCCATGTCTCTAGATACTTACCACGTTTTTTAGTATTCAATATATCTATTAAATCTGTAGTTATAGTACCAACAGCCCAGTTTTCTTTAGGCATTGAATAACCATCTCCTTTAGTTATAGATATTATTTGATCTGCAAAAGCTTCTAGCTTTGGATTACCTTCTACTATATCATTTAATTCTTTTAAATCTGTCTTAGATAATCCAGGTATTTTTTCACCCATTTTATTCCATAAGTGAACTCTTACAGCTTGTTCATTAGTAAAACCTGACTCTGTTTTTTTAGCAAGATCTTTAGGTACATCTAATTCTTTTTTAAGAGCTTTAAAATCCGCCATTAAATTCACTCTATCAGTAGATAAGTTTTCCATTGCTCTAGTGTAAGGATCAAATAAGTTTTCTTGATAAAACTTTAAATGAGCTTCACCTTTTTTACCTTTACCTAGAGTTGTATAAACTAAACCTAGCATGTCTTCTGCTGATGGCGGTATAAAAAATCTTTGTCTTTTAGCTTTAGCACCTCTTACTTGAGCCTTAACATCTGAAAATATTTTTTCTGCACCAATACCTGTAGATTCTTCTATTAAGTTGTTAAAGTCTTTAGATAAATCTTTAGAAGCATATGCTTGTTGAGTTTTTGATTTAACATCTAAAACTTCTAAAGCATCTCTAACTGCTTTAACATTTTGAGGTGCATCATCTGCAAAGTAAAAATCATTATAACCTTCAGAAGCTTTGTCAACTAGCCAATCAGCTTTAGCTCTACCAGTAGAATTACCTAAACCTGTTATATTTTCTAAAGGTATATTAATACCCATTGCATCTAAAAACTCTTTAATAGCAGGCGCAGATTCAGGAGCTCTAGCGGTAAGTATAAACATGTCTCTATCACCAGCAGCTTCTTTCATTTTTTTCATCAACTCAAACAACGGTCCTTTTTTACCTTCAACAACCCTGTTAAAGTCTGTAAAGTCCATAACCCAGCCAGCATCAACTAATTCTTTTCCTTTTGTTGCAAACTCTTCAGCTGTTAAAACTTTTCTTTTACCATCTCTTTCAGCAAATACTTTACTATTAGTTCTAGCAACTGTGTCATCAAAATCAAACACCCTAGCTTTCTTAATAGTTTTACTACGTTCATTAGCTAGTCTAAAAGCTTTATCTCTTTTATTAAGCTCATTAAGCATTTCACTCTGGCTTAAGTCTTTACTAGCCATAGAGGCTTCTTCTACAACTGACTTATTTTGAAATTTTAATTTTCTTAAATTAGCTTTATTTTTTATTTTAGATTTTAAAATAATTTCATTAGAGGGAGTTGGCTCAGCTATATACCTAGCAACTTGATCAGCTATAAAGCTGTTTTCTAATTCAAAACTTTTTTCATTAATTTCTTTGGCTGTTTCTTTTATTATTTTATCATATAAAGTTTCTTTAAAACCACTTTCTACAGTTCTGTAATTTTTTAAGTTATTTAAATCAGCTGTCATTCTAGATAATCCAGAAGTGTTAGTAGTACCTCCAATTTTATCTATAATATCTAAATATTTTTTTTCAGATATAATACCTTTATAGTCACTCATTATATCTCTACCTTGCTCTATAAATCTACCTTCTACTACAGCTCTAGCCGCGTCCATAGATTGTTTTAGTGAAGATTTTAAATGTTCTAATTTAAGTTTTTCAAAACTAAATTTCTCACCTGGTTTAAAATAAACAGCTTCTATAGGCACAAACTGTCTAGAAGAACCTAATATTAAGTTAGTATTAGAAGAAGCTCCTTGATATATAAACCTAGCTCTTTGTATAAATTCATTTTTATCTTTTGAAGAATAAAGCCACTCTTGTTTAGCTGACTCTATAGCATAATATAAGTCAGATTTTATTTTATTATCTCCTTTATTTATTGCTTTTTGTAGTATTTCTATTCTTTCAGCATCTGTTGATGCTTTTTCCATTGCTTTTTTAAGAGTGCCTTTTTGCACACCTTCAGGCTTGTAATCAGCAATTAAACCTTTAAAAAATTTACTTGTCTTTCCTGAACCTAAAGCTTTTTCTAATCTTGCTCTTTGATTTTTAAGACTTGCAACAGTTCCAATTTCTACTCCTATGCCTGTTTTTGGATCCACAGTTCCTTTAACATATTTAGGAGTTTTAGAATTACCATCTAACAATGTTCTAACTTGTTTAGCTGTGGACCTAGTACCCATAAAAAAGGTTTGCATTAAATTTTCTCCTTTTAAAAACGCTTTAGGAAATACTTCTGCAAACCGTATGGCTTGTTCTATTTGTTCTTCAATTCTTGGTAAATCATATTCTTCATATATCTTTTTACCATTTCTTCTCGTTTGCCCCCAAACACCTTTACCTGTTTCACTATTAAATATATCTTCAAATGTTACGTCTTGGTTTTTAAATTTTGTTCCTTTAAATAGTTTGCTTTCACTTTTAAAAGTAGGAGTTTCTTGAGAAGCTTCAAGCATTTCTCTTCTTTTATAGTCTATTAAAAAATCCTCAACTTCTTTAGGTCTTTTTGTTCCTTTGTTAGATGCAATTAATTTTAAATCTTTTTCTAATTTTTCTAAACTATAATCTTTTAATCCAATTCTTTTTATTTCTTTAACAACTAAATTTTTAGAAGCCATAGTTTTAGATCTTCCTTCACCAACTAATCTAGCTTCAGGTAATACTTCTCTAACTGTTTGATTAGTTATTATTCTACCTGTTTGTTCTACTAAAGCTTTTATTCTAGAGCTTACGTTAGAGTTTTTAACATATAGATTAGGATTACCTCTTTCTGTTATACCAAACAATTTTAAAAATTCTGAAGTCTTTATATCTCTAGCAGGTTTCTTAGTCCAAGGTGTTAAGTTATCTTTTCTAGTTCCTTTATTATAGAAAGCTTCTAACAATACTTTTTGAACTCCAGTTGCTTTGTCTGGTCTAGTAACATACTTAGGCTCTTTACTAGTTCCTACATTTACCCTTTTAGTAGTGTGTTGTTTTGGTAATAACCCGTAAAATAAATCAGGATTATTATTAATAAATATCTGAGCATTTTTAACATCTGACTTAGTTAAATTACCAGGCTTTGGTTTTATACCAAACATTTCTTGAGTTTCTTTAGCAGCTAAATCTTTTAAGCTTTTGTAAGTTTTATCTTCAAGAAATTTTTCTTGTAATTCTTTTTCAACTGGTATTTTTCTTTTAATTTCAGCTACGACTTTATCAGCTTTACTACCTAGTTTTTTAGAAACAGTTATACCTTTCCTACCTGTGGAAGAGCTTTCTTCTGAAGCTATTAGTGCATCTTCAGGCGTCGCGTCTTCAGATTTAATATCAAACTCTTTTTCTCCCTCTGCTCTTTCTTGCCCTAGTCTTTTAGATGTTGGTTTTTCAGCAGATTCAACTCCAAGTCTAGTTGCTAATGAGTTCATTCTTTGCATGCCTCTATTAGCCATAAATCTATCAAAAGCTATAGGATTACCATCTTTATCTTTTTTATTAGGGTCAAATTCTCTAGCTATTTCTTGAAGCTCTGTTTTGGCACTTTCTAAATATGTTTTTCTATCTAAACCTGCTTTTTCTCTAACGTTGACTGGTATACCTTTATAGAACTTAGTAAAAGCTCTATTAGCAACCTTATTAACCATTGTTTCAACTTTTTCTTTTTCTACACCTTCAACCTCTTTAGTTAAGTCTTTAGAAGCTAATTTCTTAGCTTCAGCCTCTCTATTAGCTTTAACTAGCTCTGCACCTATAACATCTATTTCATCTAGCTTAGCAAGTGTTTGCATTTTAACTTCAAATCTACCACCCATTCTAGTTTCACTGCCTATTCTACCTAACAATTGAACAACATCTTTAGCAGTTTTAACATTAGGCGTTTTTAAACCAGCTTCAACAAGAAAATCTTTAACTTCTAATCTAACTTCATTCATAAAAGTAGAAGCTAAGTCTGGGTTAGTATAGTAAACTTTTGGATCAGCTAAAAATTCACCCATAAAAGCTAAGTATTCTTCAGCTGCTAAGTTCTTACCTTTCCATGTTCTAAGATCTATATTATATCTTTCTTTAATTCTTTTAGCTAGTTCAGTTCCTTCAAATTCACCAAAATCAAATCCTTCAAATACTTTACCTAAGTTTTTAGTAAAGTTTAATTTCATACCAGGATTAGCTTCGAGATAAGCATTTAAAGCAACATGTGTAAACTCATGAGGAGGTTTACCAGCCGTATAAGCATCTAAGTCAAAAAACATTTCTTTTGTCTTAGGATTATACTGAGCAGTGTTCTCTGCGCTGTCAAAATTCTTTTTAAACATAGGAGTCTTAGTATCGCTTCTTCTACCAAACTTAACTTTAACACCTTCAAAATTTGGCACAAGAGCTTTCATAGCTCTGTTCATAGGCTCTGTAATCATTTTATCAAAGTCTTGTTCAAAGTTCTTAGAGTTAGGATCCAGCTTGTGATACATTGTTTCAGCTTGTATCTGTTGATTTAACGTTTGTATTCTTTGAGTATACTCTGCAAATTTCTTTTGATCTTTTGGTGATAGATCTTTAAATTGTTTCTTAGGCTTCAATGCGTCTGGAATTACAACACCATCTTTATCTAATTTTAATTCACTAGAAGGACCATCAACAAAGTCTAACTTTTGCCCCATTAAGTTGTTTACTTCATTTTTTAATTCAGAAACAACCTCGTATTTTCTTTGAGTTGTCATGAAGTCTGATCTTTTAACATGTGTAAAACCTGTTAAGCCAAAGACCATACTGTTAACAATAGCTCTTCTTGATACTGTGCTAAAGTCTTTATACATTTCATCAAACTCGTCTTTAAAGTTTTTATCACCCATGAAACTTTCATAAGCTAACTCTGCAACTCCAGCTCCTTCAGCTGATATTGCTCCAATCGGACCAGCTTTTATAACTTTTTGAAATAAAGGGTCTAACCATTTAAACTTTTTCTTAAAACCTATACCACTTGTAGCTGCACCTAACGTGTAAAAAGTAGCACCACCACCAGGTTTCATGCCTAGTATTGTTTGCATTTTAGCTTCTTCAACAGCAGCTCCAGTTATAAACCTAGCCATAGGTGACATCTTGCTAATTAACTTAGCATAACCCATAGCATTCATAACACCTCCAGTAGCACCTAGTATCATTAAGTCAGGTACAAATCCACCTATTCCAGAAGTAACTTCTTCTGTCATACTTGTAGATATATTTTCTTTTTGATTCTCTGTTAATTCTATTTTACCACCCATTGATGCTTGTATCTCAGGAGTATTATTAGCAGTTTTTATAGCTCTGTCTAAATTATCTATTTGAGTTCTAGCTGTTCCTTCAGTTGTACCTGTTAAAAATTCTTCAGCTTCACCTTTATCCATGCCTAAAGTTTCTAAAGTAGCAACAGCTCCAGTTTGTAGAAGATTTACAAAACCATCAGGCTTTTCTATAGCTCCAACATCTACGTTGTTTATAGCTAAATTTCTAAAAGTTCTAGCAGCTACGGTCACTTCATCAACCTCTTCATTATACATTTTAACAGCTGTAAGATCCTTACTACTTATTAAGTTGCCTAATTCATCAAAGTAACCTTCAAAGTTCCTAGAATCAATTCCAGCAGCTCTTAAATCGTATAGAGATATATTTATATTACCACTATCATCTATATTCTTTTTTAATCCATTAGCATCTAAAGCTCTTAATACTTTTGCTCCCATTGGATTACCACCTGAAAGTTGCTCTGGTGTAAATTTTAAATTAACAAAACTATTTCTACCATCAGCTTCAAACTGTTGTAAATACAAAAGCTCATCGTTAAACAATTGCTCTACAGCTTCTCTTTGAGATAAAGCTAGGTTTTCATTTATTAAGTTTTGAGCTCTAACACCTGCGGTGTTTTCTACATTTTGAGATACTTTGTTTAATTTTTTTGTAGACTCTTCACTTCTACCTTGCATGTTAAAAAACTTAGAGTTTAACTCTTCGTTTATTTCTTTATAAGTTCTAGGTTTTCCTTGAAAAGATAAAGGATCTCCAGGCATCCAACCACCTATTACTTTAATACTTGTAGCATTTTGCTCTATAGCTTTATCAAGATCTTTATAATTGTTTTCTAATTCTATTTTTCTTTTGTTTAAATCATCTAACTGATGATTTCTTTTTGTAGAAGACTCATCTTTGTCAACTGTTCTATTAATAGCTTGAGGAATTAAAACATTGTTTATGTTGTTTAATTCTTTAGTTATTTCAAATTGTTTAGCTTTTAAACTATCACTAGTAAGTTCTACTTCACTTTTTCCTTTATCAGCTTCTAAAACAAACATCTTCTTAAACTCAGAAGAAACTTCAGTAGATTCAGGTCTTATTCTGTTAGACTTATAATCTCTTTCTACTTGGTCTTTATTATCTACAATAGTTTCGTTATATAAAAAATCAAAAGAACCTTTATCAATAGGTATACCTGATTTTTCTACAAATTTATCGTAAATTCTATCCTTTATTATAGCGTGTTGCTCTGTAGATATAGTATAAGTATCAGAACCTAAAGCATTTTCATTACCAAAACCATAGTCTGGTAAGTTTTTAAAAGCTTCTTTTTGTAAAGCATCCATAACCGGAAGCAATACTTCCATATCTTCTTTGTTGGCTTTACGTTTATCTATAGTTTTATCACCACTAGTGAAACTAGGTTCTCCAGGAAAACTAGGTGTAGATATAGTTGTTGTTCCATCTTTTATAAAAACACTATACAACCCATCTTTATCAGGAGCTAAACTAGTACTTTGAGTTAAACCTTCATACTTTGGTATATCTTCTAAGCTAGAAAAAGCGTCTGTATCTGCAGTAACATCTGATTTTACAACTTCTTCTTTTTGTTTGTTTAATTCTATTTCTTTAAACTTTTCCCAATTAGCTCTTTCTTTGTTCATTAGTGGAAGAGCTTCATATTCTTCAGCTGATAAACTTGGCTTCCAATCAAAAGTTTCTACTTCAGAAATAATTTTTTCTTTTATAGGAGCAGCTTCCGGCTCTTTTACTTTAGTAGTATTTTCTACTTTATTTACACCTACTAAATTTTTAAAGTCTTCTTCAGAACCGTTATAACCTGTTTCAACAAATTGATTAAATGACGCGTTTAGAGCTTCTTGATTGCTATTAATTAACGAGCTAAAATCATCTGACGTGCCATTATAGCCGGTATCAACAAATAATTTATAAGCCGATTCTAATGCTTCTGGATTCATATATTATTTAATTTATTGATTAAAATTAGCTCCAACGCCGGTAGAAACTACAGAGTCTTTAGCTATTTGTTTTAATTGTTTTTCAAACTTTAATAATCTTTCATTTGTAAGAGGCACACCTGAGGAGTATTCTTTAAGGGTTTTTAAATCTTCATCGTTACCTGCTGTAGCATAATTAACTTGAGGGAAAAACAACAACTTGCCATCTTTGTATTTAATTTTTATATCCTGTATTATTTTAGTACCTGAACCTGTAGCGAAACTACTACCTTCAAATCTACTTTTTAAATCATTTGTTAATTTATCTTTAAGCTTTACTTCAGTCTTGCTAAGTCTTTCAACTTTACCTGATTCAATATCTTCCGGGTTCACTTCTTTGCCGGTAGAAATTACTCTATTAGGATTTTTAAGAGCCTTTTCAAATTTCGTAGCATCGTTTATTATTGTATCATAACTCACTACTTTTACTTTATCTTTACCGTCACCATCGTTTTCATTTCCACTACTTGGTTTTGCCTCAACAGTTGTTTCACTAGTAGTTTCTGATCTAACTTTAGGGCCCCATGCTTTATCAGTTTTATCGTACATTAACTTAAAAGCTATCTCTCTCTGATCTTCACTATTAATCCAAGGTTCTTTTTTAACTTCTTTATTTGCTATTTTTTCGCCTACAACATCTCCAGTTATATTAGCCCAGTAAGAAGGCATGCTTTTTTGATCATCTAACATTACATTAACAAGTGCTGTTAGATCTGTTTTATAATTAGACCCTTTACCTGTGTATGTTACGTTTTTAATTACTTCTCTTTTAGTACCATCCGCGTCGTAAACAGTATCTGAAATTTGCTTAGTATAGTTTTTAGCATTTTCTTTTAACATGTTTTTCATAGGCTGTTCTGCCGCTGCGGTAAAATCTGTTTCTATAAACTTAATAGGGTATTTAGCATTTTCACCAGACATAATATCATTTAAACCTTGTAATGATATTTCTTGTCCAGTTACTTTATGCTTTACCATAGACTTACCATTAACAATACTGTATTCTACATTACTGTTTTTATCAGGACTATTCATGTCATTTACTATTTGAACTATGTTAGCAACTTCTTTTGCTAAGGTAGGGTCAGAAGGCACCAGAACAGTTCCAACTTCACCAGGTTTTAACCCTTTAGCTTCTTGTAATTTATTACTTAAAGCACCTATATTTGGAACCGCTTTACCAAAAACATCTAAAACATTATCATACGAAGCAACCTCTTTAGCACCGTCCATTACATCTAAATCACCTAGTTTCATTTTAGAATTAGCTCTAGCTGTTTTAACTGCTAAATCCATCATTTGATTCCTAACGCTTTCGTTAAAACCTCCTTCACCTAGATCTTGTCCAGCTATAAGTTTTAGGTTTTCTCTAATTTCATCTTGTTCTTCTTTTTCAACTTCTGCAATTCTGTCGTTTTGCGTTTTCCACTCTTCAAGTTTATAAGCATATTCAGTATCTTTATTAAACTTTACGCCTCTTGAAGCTTCCGTTGTTAATCCACTTATGCCAGTTAATCTACCTGGACTTATTGTTTTTACTCTTGGCATATTTATTGTTTTAATAAATTTTTCTTTTCATAATCTTTCCTGATCCTCCAGGTGCATCTTGCAAGTCTTCGTAAGGAACTTTTTCTCCATCTATAGTTACATAACCCATTGAAGTTGTTCGACCTAGACCTGGTTGATTAACAGGCATTGCTTGATCAACATTCATCAATCCTTTGCCAGAAAAAGAAGACATAGCTTGATTACCAGTAATAGCTCCTACATTTCCTAAATCTTCAATGATTGGTTGATCTTCTTCATCTACAATAATATCAATATCGGAATTAGGATCTTGTGGTTGGCTTATAGTTAAAGCATCTACATCTACGCCACTTGTTACTTGATTACCTGTAGCTACTTGAGAATCTATTAATGACTGGTCTCTTCTAACTTGACTTTGCCCTTGTTGATTACTACTACCTAACCCTCTAGCAGCTTGTAAACCTAAACTACCTAATGCTCCAGCCATATCAGCTGCTCTTTCGCCATAAGCAAATTGCTCCATACGTGATTGATCAGCTTTACTTTGTTCGTAATCCATTTGTTGACCCTTTCTTTGCATTTCAGCATTTTGAACCATTATTTCTCCTTGAGCTTTTAACCTCTCGTTCATTACTTCTTGCTTTTCGATGTCAGCAGCAATACCAGCTTTACTTTTTAACGCTGCTTGAGAAAGCGCAGTAGCACCACCAGCAGATGCTCCTTGAGCTCTCAATGTATCTAACGTGTTAGCTAAAGCTTTGTCAGTCTCTTCCATTTTAATCTGATTAGCTTGAGTAGCAACACTTAAATTCTCATATGGATTATATATAGGTGTTTCCATATATTGTTTCATAAGAGTATCTACATACCCTTGTTGAGTCTTTAAGTTATCTCTGGCTTCGTTTCTTTTCATATAGGCATCTACTCCCATAACAACTGAAGGTATACCAGC
>Ga0181406_1000824_pt1 | contig 11595 bp, 13 predicted proteins | sample 29SPOviralmetaG_FD_130135 | JGI IMG/M metagenome (GOLD analysis project Ga0181406, IMG submission 130135) | Marine viral communities from the oligotrophic San Pedro Time Series (SPOT) site, San Pedro Channel, CA, USA - 29 SPOT_SRF_2011-12-20 | ecosystem: Environmental > Aquatic > Marine > Strait... | reverse complement strand
AGGCGTCCTATTGTTGTATCCAAGATTAATAAGGGTGTGAGTATCTCGGCACAGCCTCTAATTGAATTAGAAAAAGCACTGAATCAAGCGGGAGTTGTTCCAAGATCATTTGTTGATTACAATCGTAATTTCTTGATTGGACGGGCATATGCTCTAAATGATGGTGTAGCAAATCTAAATAATAAATCTAATCAGTTACAATTATTCTATAATGAAACTACTGCTGCTGGTGTAGACCAAGCACCGGAAAAGGATAAACTCTTATTCTGCTTTGTATTCCATATTCGCAGAGTGTCAATCCGTGGGGATTCGGTGAGTGTCACATTGTAAACCGAAGATATCTTTTATAATATAAAAAAACCAAACATAATTTAAGTATTTTCTATGTATCTTTTTTTATTTTTTATTTTAAATTTATTTTATGTATATTAATATATAAAATGAGTCGCAAGTATTTAAACGTTCAGCCCAATAATGTTCCCGCCTCCGGTAAAGTCTCTCATGCTCGTGGTAATCCAATTCTTACTGTAACCCTTGGTCGCCAAGATGCTATGTTAGATTTATCGTCTCTTCGTCTGTCGGGTGATTTCAATATATGGAGAAATGCTGCTGGAACTGCTCACCCCGAAGAAGGTTTAGGAACTGAACTACGTGCCTCCCATAAACTCGGTGTTTACGCTGCTATCGATCAACTAGTTTTTCGCCACGCAGAAACTAAACAAGTAATTGAACATATTAGACACTATGGACGATTTATGAGTTCATATTTGCCGACAATGGCGGGAACCCAAGACACGGCGGGACATCTATCTAAGACTGCTTTAATTATGCCTAATTATCAATCGTTCCGTGATAGTGTTATTCGTAATACAAGGAACTCGGTTTTCTGTATCCCTCTCCCTTCGGGACTTACCCTTGGGGTTTCTAAACTACCATTAGATAAAGTTCCTCTAGAAATTGAAATCCACCTCGCCCCCGATAGTCAGTTCTTTTATTCTAGTGATGCTCTAACTGCTAATATTGTTAATGCTTTCTATGAATTCTCTAATCTTGAAGTTACTTGTGAAGTAGAAACTGGTGTATCATCTCCGGATACTGGTGTTTTAGAATTTAATTCTATTACTTCATATTTCTCAACTCTTGAATCTAGCAATTCTATTATTAATTTCAATCTTGGATTATCTAAGGTTCTTGCTTCTTTTGTCAATTTCGTCCCCGCAAATTTCATTAATAACCTTTCTCAAGATGGTTTCCTTACGTATATGCCTACATTAAAACCTAATGCTGCTGGAACCGGTGATGGTGGAGTGGCTAACCTTGAAACAATTTCTTTCCTCCGTAATGGTGAACGTTTCCCATCTTCATTTGAGGTTGAAAGTGTTTATGATGCTACTACTAATGCAACTTCTGTTGTTGATCCTCAAGTTATTAAAGGTTTCCTCAATTCTATTATTCCGGAAACACAGCACACACGAACTTCTGCTTCTCCACTAACAACTAACCGCAATTTCACGGGTAATCAGAATGCTCTCACTGGTTATCGTTTTATGCCCGATACTGGTGCTGTTTATGGTGTTGGTGTTCTCTATGATATGTTAGATAGTGAAGGTGTTGATTTCTCAAGCTCTCAGTTCTCTATTCAGATGAAGAACGGACTCGTCGACCAAAATCCTATCTCTGCATATCTATTCATCAAGTCCAAAGTTGTTGTAGCATGGTCTAGTGAAAGGGGAGTTGAGGTAGTTGTTTAGATTGTTTAAATGTTTTCTATGTAATTAATTTTTTAATATTTTATTTTTTTAAATTTTTATATATTTAAGTTATATAAAAATGGAAACAACTTATACTGATAGTTTTGAGGATGATGAGTTTGATGATACGGCTTATGTGAATACGGGTGGTATTGGTGCTTTAGAGATGAAGAAAGCACTAGAGATGCGGAAAGCACTTGCTAAACAAAAAAAATCATCTAAAGAAAAAATGGCGGAAGAGCAAGGGCGAATTCCCGACCTAATCAAAATTGGTGCTATTCCTACTGAATACGGACAGAAATTACATACTGACGTAATTGACCCTTCTACGTTTTCGCAAAGACGAGTTCGTTTTACTCTTTCTCGTGTTGCCGGATTCCTTCATTCAAATTCCAAGGTTACTCTTGCGGTAACTCCTCTTGCTGGAGTTTCTAAAGGTTTCTACCCTCTTAATGTTGGTGTCTCGCAGTTGATCCAAACGGCTCAGCTTTCTATTGGTAATCAAGTTGTTTGCTCTGTTGATGATTACAATCAGTTCCACGCATATCAGTCTATGTTTATTTCTAATGAAGATAATAAGGAGAGAGAGCAGTTCTTGTCGCAGAGGTGTATTTCTCATATGCCCGTATATGACGACCGCACGGCAAATGTAACGGATAAACCTCCTAACTCTGCTAAAAAGATTGGTTTAGATGTTGGACGCAATCCGGTTGTTGCTGCTGCTGGTGGGGCCGGTGCCTTCGAACTTCTACCATTTATGCATCAAGATGGAACCTCGGCACAGACTATTAGTGAAGCACCAGTATATTCGGTATATCTAAGTGATCTATTCCCCTTCCTTAAATTTAATCAGCTTCCTATGTTTATGTTAGACCAAGAGGTTCATATTGATTTAACTTTCGTTGATGCTACAACTAGTTTAAGTGGTGGTGTTAAATCTCAGCGTCTTTGCGTGAATGGTGGAACTGGTGGAGCGGGTGATGAATCAGCATTCCAAGTAGATGAAAGTGAATGTAAATTAATTTATGATAGTATTACATATGATGGAGATATTATGGAGAAATACGCACAGCAGAATCCTAAATTAACTTTCCAGTATGCTGATTATCGCCTCACTAAGAGGACTGGTGTTAAGAATGCTGGTGCCGGAACGGATGATTTCGCATCGCTTGTATTGCCGGTTGGTGCTAATGGTCGTCTATGTTCTAAGGTCATTTTCGGTCTTCAGTCTAATGCTAACTTTGTATCTAAATCTCTACTTAATGGAACAACAGCCCATGGTGATAATGGACTAGCATACAATCTTTTATACAATGATCGGTTTGAATTTAATGTTGATCGTGCTAACTCTGCTCTTCAGTTCTCAACTACTCAAGCAGCAGAAGGTCAAGTTCCTATGGTTACTCATGATGAAATTGTTAAGAGGTCTACTGTTTCAAGCATTACGGATGAAACAATGGAAGGTCTTATTCAAGGAGCTATTGGGACTGGTGTTGAAGAATTGTTTAGGTGGAATGCGATACGTCCCAATAAAGGTGAACGTGTTAATAGCAAGGGTATGGATTTACATTACAAAATTCCTACTGGTCTTGCTGATGGAACATATACTCTCCGAGTTTATGTTGAACTTCTCAAGGTTGCTACAATTGAAGGAGGAAGATTCGCGTGCTATTTCGCATAAATTTTTTTCTAAATTAAGATATAAATGATTGGAGAACCTTTTAATGGATTTTATAAAATCTGTGATAAATGTAATAAGTGGAAATTTAAATATCTTGAAGAAAAAAAGAAGTATGAGGATCTAAAAAAATGGACTGAAGAATTATTAAAATCCAATACTGAATTATTAAATAAAATTCAAGAAGGTAAAATACAATAATCTAACTTTTTCTCGTTTTTTTTAATTTAAAAATAATCTATTTTTATAGTATAAATATGAAAATAGATTCAAGTAATCCAAGTGAAGAAATCCAAAAGGCAAGACCTAACATCAAGGCAAACACAGTTAAACAATATGAAGTTAATCTCAAGAAATTACAAAAGATATATGATACCGATGGATATAGTTTTTTATCGAAACCGGATGATGTAATGGACAAGATTAAGGATCTTCATTATCTAAGTCAACGTAACATATTAAATGCGATTGTTGTTTTATTAATGGCTCTCAATAGTGATGAAAAGTATGATAAATTATTAACAACTTATGGAGAACTAAGGGATGAATTAAATGATAAGTATAGCGATGAACAAAAGAGTGGAGTTATTAGTGATAAGCAATCTAAGAATTTCACAACCACGGAGGAGATATTCAAGATGATTAATGATATGGCTGAGGACTTAAAACCTCTAAAAAAGAAAAGTAAAGATGATTTAACTAAAAAAGAAATGCAATTATTACAAGCATACACTTTATTTAATATTTATTCAAGGATGCCGATGCGTAATGATGTTGCTGGTATGACAGCAATTAATCAAGCAGCATACAAGAAGTTAAGTGAGGATGATAAAAAAGAAAGTAATTATTTAGTTGTTCCATCCAAGGGACAACTTTATTTCGTATTAAATCAATACAAAACAAGTAAGAAGTATAAGGAGTTAGATTTACCGATTGAAGATCCCAATCTAAGAAAGATATTAAGATATTATCTCAAGATGAACGGCACCGGAGTCTTATTTAAGACATCAACGGGTAAACCATTAACAAGAACCGAATTGAGTAAGGTTCTTCTTAAGTATTCTAAGAAGTATATGGATAAGTCAATATCGACCACACTTTTACGTAAGATATATCTAAGTAGTAAATATGGTAACATGAAAGAAGAGTTGGAGAAAGACGCAAAAATGATGATGCATTCTAAAGAAGTAGCATTAAATACTTATGTTAAGAAGGCTCAAGATTAATTCTTTTCAATTAATTTAGATTGACTTTTATATTTAGAAAATAATGCTTTCCAAGAATCATTCATAAACTTAATTATTTTTTTTCTTTCTTTCACGTCATCAACATCTTCTATTCTATCCATAAATTTATCTTTGGTGGATTCTAAATCTTTATCCATAGATTCCTTAAAAGTCATTCCCAACGGTTCTTTATCGCTTTTATCACTTATTCTTTTTTTGATGAAAGTTTCAAGTTTACTTAATTCCTTTTCTAATGATGTCATTATCTTTTTTACTTCTCCCGATTCTTCTTTCTTTTTTAATATTATTCTTTTTCCATATTCACTAGTTCCTATAAGGTTTTGCTGAATTTGTAAATCTTTTCCAGCATTCTTTTTTTCTAAAACTTCCACACGTCCTACTTTTCCTTTTTCCATACCTTCTAGCACAAGATTTATTAAGTTTATTCTATCATAACCCGAATAATCCGGATATTGTTTTCTTATTGCTTCTCTTACCATTTGATTTGTTGGGTTTTTAATAATTTCTTTTTGTTTCTTACTTCTAAAATTAATTTCTAATTTAGTATCAGTTTTTTTCTTTGGTTCTTCTTTCTTCTTAGGTTTATCTTCAGTTCCAACGCCAATAGAAACACTCTTGGGTTTCGGTTTTGGTTTCGCTCTCTTTTTCTCCTCTTCAACTGCTTTCTTACGAATAACTCTTTCTTGTTTCTTTTTCTTCTCTGCTTTCTCTGCCTTCGCTTCAACTGCTTTCTGTTGTTGGAGAGCAGTCTTGGGTTTAGGTTTAGTTAATTCTTTTGCTTTATCTAATGTAACCTTAGGTCTCCTTGGTCTATCCTTTTTAGAATCAATAATTGCTTTCTTTTTATGATCTACCTTGTAGCCTTTACCTTCAATCAATTTAATTAATCCTTCTCTATCAGTCCCAGCGGGTATTTTAATAGAAACAAGTATATTGTGAGCCTTAATAAGTTTTCTCAATTCAGCACCAGTCAATTCACCTTTAGGAGCCTTTACCATTTATAAGTCTAATAGATAAAAAAAATATCTTTATTAAATTATAAATGTTAGTTGATAAATCTCACTCTAAGAAAGATATTGTAAACTTGTTTAAGAAACATGGTGTAATCTTGGATGATAAATTAAGCAAGTGTAATATAGTAAAGAATATCGAATCATATATAAAAGATTTTAAATTTAGTGATAAGATCAAGGATGAAACTGAATTGAAGGATTATTTAAAAAATACATCACCGAAACAGCGACCGAATACAATGCAAAAAAATGATATTATGTTTAAGGCGAAAAAGATAATCAAGTGGGCTAAGAATGATTATATTTTTAATGGGGCAACATATAAGAACGATGTAGAACCTTATCAAGATATTATGAGTATTTATATGTGGGGAGATTTACCGAGTGTGAGACGTGCATGTAGAATGTATAACAATAGTTTTTATTGTAAGAATCATATTAATCCGGTAATCACAGCGGAGATTGAGGAGGAGTTAAATAACAATAAATTTATTAAGTCTCAAGTCATTCATAACTTACAAGTAAGAAGAACAAGTAAAGAAGATCCCATATTGATTGTATTTGATTAATATGTCTAAAATTGCAAGAGCATCAAAAAAGTGTATAAGAAAATTAAATTGAAATGTCTTTTAAAAAAGGATTATTGCTAAAATTGACATATGCGTTTTTATCTATAAAATTATTTTCTAAATAAAGGTATAAAAATGGATTATAAGAAACAACAAGAGGATTTAGAATTCGGTTTTAGAAGTGAAAAAGATACTCATGAATATTTAGAGAGTGTATTTGGTAAGTTAATGAATACTAAGGATAATAGAGAGATGGGTAATTATTTTGAGTTCGATAAGTATAATGATGATTATTTTATTGAAATGAAAACAAGGAGAATCAAGCATAATCAATATGAATCATTATTTTTCGGTGTTAATAAATTAGATAAGGGGGATGAGTTATTAAAGGAGAATCCAAATTTAAGGATCTTTTATCTGTGGCGTTGTAATGATGGGGTTTTCTATTGGAAACATAGGAGTAGTGAATTTAAAATTGAAAGGCGTGGTAGAACTGATAGGGGCCGGCGAGAAATTGATTTTTGTGTAGACATAAAACAAAAATTTATTAAACCATTAAAAAATCTATTAGATTAATAAATGGTTGAAAAAGTTAAGATCACTTACAAGGGTGAAAGTAAAATGGTGCCTAAAAATTATTTAGGTAATCTTAAAGGTTATGATAGACAGAAGCAAATTAAATCTATCTTTGAAGGAACATTTAGACCAAAGACATCAGCAAGACCCAGACAATCAAGTTGGACAGTTAAATTTAATAAGAAGTATGGAAAACAATTAGATGAAATGAAAGGAGGAAGAAGTAAAAGAAATATAGCAAAAGTAACTGGAATACCTTTTAAAGCAATTGATGAAGTTTTCAAGAAAGGTGAGGGGGCATATTATTCAGCGGGATCAAGACCTAACCAAACTCCACAATCTTGGAGTTACGCAAGAGTTTATAGTTATATATTAGGAGGTAATGCAAGAAAAATAGATTCAGCTATTACTAAAAAATATAATGTTAAGTTTTCTTCTTAGGCATAATTAAATATCCGTTTTCATTATCATTCTCAATACCTTTTAATTTAAGTAAAGCCAATAATGAAAATAAAAATAATTCGTGATCGTCTCTTCTAATCCCTTGTTTATTCTTTTTTCTTTCATATATCTTATCACAGAAAATGCGATAAGATTTTAACTGTAAATTTATATTGATATTCTTTGTAATCATAGAATCTAAAATAAATCGTTCTCCAAGTAATTTATATTTTTCAAATGGTTTATTTTTACTCAAGGGGAATGAACTGATAAGCAATCCTTTGTAATATAAGTTGAGTGAGCCTTTTGATCCATTATAGATAGTCATTTTCTCTATATATTAAGTATAGATATTATATTTTTAAGTATATAATCTATTATTATACCACTTAAAGAGATTTTAGATCTAAAAAAAAGAATAAGTTTTAAAACTTATTCCTAAAAAATTCCTTTTTAGCACTTAAAGAGGTATAATATTAGATTAGTTTAAGATTTTATTATATTATATCAATTAAAATATTGATATATATTATTTATGAGACTTAATGATCTTTATTCTGGAAGTTGGTCTCACATTAATCTCGGTGGTCGCGATGAATTACCCGATGATTACAAGGAAGAATATTTTTATGAAGACAGCAATTATTTTAGTGATCCATTTGAGAAAGGTTATGATTCACCGAAGCCATTCGGGTTGAAAAGGTCGGCAAGTGAAGAAGACATTAAAAAGAAGTATAGGGAACTTATCTTGAAGCATCACCCCGACAAGGGGGGAGATGAAGAAAAATTTAAATCTATTCAACACGAATGGGAGGAATATAATAATGAATATTAACATATATCATTTTCTTCTAATTCATCCTTGATGAATTTAATTATAGAGTTACGTTGAGATTGTTTCTTGATTGTCCCCACCTTCTTTAATAGTTGAGAGAAAATCTTATCTACAATTTCATTCAAGGAGTATTCACCTTCTTCATATTCTTCTAGATGTTGGCTGTAATCATAATTATCACAGAATTTATCAATCGCATTGTCATTTACATATTCATCTACAATTACGGGTTTAGTTTTCTCATACACTTCCTTGATCATCTTAATCTCTTCTTTTTCATCAATCTTCTTTACTTCAATCTTCTTGGGCTTCTTGGGTTGAATCTTAGGCTTTTCTATAATGACTTCTTCTTCCTCTTCTTCATCATCGCTATAATCACTATCATCATATAACGCTTGATAAGGGTCTTCGGTTGGTTCTTCTTCTACAACCTTACCCGCTTTTAATGATTCAATCTCCTTATCCTTCTCTTCAATAATCTTATCCTTCTCTTCAAGAAGTTTCTTGAGTCTTTCAATCTCTTCATCCTTTTGAATGGGATCCATAACCGGTTGAGAGTTATTCTTCTCCATCTCTAATAACCAATCCTTCTGTTTAGAAATATAAAAATGAATCTTTCTTAGACGCCAATTATTAAATGCCTCATATTTAGCGGTGTGAGTTTCACCATTCTTAATCATTCTCTTTATCTGACTTTTAAAACTAGCCTTCGCATTAGGAGTCTTGAATTCTTTTGTATTTACATATTCATTTAATACCTTGTTTAATCTCTTAGAGTGAATTTCATAATCTTCATCTACGGGAGTTAGACTGTAATAGCCGTGGATTTCATCATCAGTTAAGTTTACGTGATTGTGGATTGATTTAGGAATTGAGATCATTGTTTTTTCTATACTTTAACTTATAAAATAATCTTTATATCCTTTTGTCTAAAATTGCCATTCTTGCTAAAATTGCCATCTCTTAAAATAAACACCCTTGATGATTAGAGAGCAATATGATTATTATTCTTGTTATTGCTAAAATTGACATACTTAAAAATCGGAAAAATTAAATTTAATATTTTGATTTCTTTTTACTTGTTTTTTTCTTATACCCTTCAAAAACCTTTTCGGGTTTTATCTTCTTATCATCATCTAAATCCTTCTTGATATTAAGTTGAATCTTATTGTGATCGGTAATTGGTTTCACATATATTGATTTCTTTTTAGGCATTATAATAATATTAATTATTTTTTTTTGGGGTATAAAAAAATATATTATATAATTATAAAATGAGTTTAGTTATTACTTCTAATGTGGGACAAGAGAATAATCCCCAGATGTCTAATGCTTTCAAGCCTTATTCGTATCAGAATAGGTTATTGAATACTATGAAAATCCCTCCTAATAGTGAAATTGCATTGCAGAGTGCTAAAATTAATAAGAATGGTTTATTTGTTCTTACAAGGGGTAATAGTGGTTTCTGTCATTATTTCGGCACACCAGTAGAAGATCTACATAATGATAATATTGAGAATTCTACAACTGTTCCCTTTCGTGGTGTTATTGGCTCCGGTGAAGCATTTAGAGCGGGAGATGAAAGGAATGAAGTTAATATTGCTGATATGGTAGGACAAATCCAAAAAGGTATGAATCAAGCAGTATTTCATCCTTCTTTAATTAATAGTGCTACTACTTCTAATTTAGCGGTTACTGCTGCTTATGATAGTAGTAGTGAAGTATTTGAAGGATTTAAATTTGCTGCTGTCCAACAAACTGCTAAAACAACTCGTGCTGCTAAAGATATTGTTTTTACTCCTATTAATAAAAATGATGATGGTGTTACTTATGGTTCGGGACAAGTTGATGGAGTTATTACTTCAACAACTGAAGGAGGTTTTTACGCTCAAAACAGAGAGTATCCAATTTCTCAGCAATCCGGAGAATGTATTTTTGATATTAAAGATTGTAATGTTGCGGGTGCTGAATGGATGGTTGGTTTATCTAGAATTAATCAACCGAGAGATACTGCTGTTGGAGATTTTGCTTATCGTCCCGACTATTTTTCACCTCCCGGAACAGCAGCATTAAGAGAAGGTGTATTTGTTAACGGTCAATTGTGGTATAATGATATTTCGGTCGTTAGATTTGGAACAGAATTGAAGGTTTTTCAATCGGGATCAAGGACAGCAATAGCTGGTGGTTCTGCTAATTATGTTAATGAAGTAACTTATTATGGAGCATGGAACGCTAAATTTAATACTCAATATGATATAGGAGGGAATGCTAAGAATTATGAAAAAGTTAAGTTTGTATTAAAAAATGAAGAATTACAGATATATTTAATTGATGATAAAGCAGCAGAAGATTTACTATGTGATTATACAACTTTAAGAGCAGCGGGGGCTGTTAAAAATCAATGTTTAAATCCAGTAAATGCTGCTAAATGGGCTATGTATCCGGTATGTGCTTTAGCAAGTGTTCCCGGAGCTGGGGGTGCAGCTGTTGGTAAAAGTATCACTCTTGATAGTATTCAACATTATACAGCATATCCTAAATATGATGAAACTAAATATTTTAATTATGATTGGTGGGGTTGGTCTCAACAATATAATCAAACTGTATTCTGTAGAGAATTAGAATTGAGAGATTGGAATAATTTTAGTAGAACAACTACTAATCATGGTGTTGGTGCTATTGGTTTACTTGCTCCAAAAGGTATATCGGGAACATCAAACGTTTTAACTGATTATAGTAGTATAATCATCACAGCAAGAAGCGATGCTTATGGAAGAGTTAATACTGAATTGTGTAATACTCAATCAACTCTTGGATTTCTTGGAGATCCAGTATCACGTCCTAATGATTCTACACCATTAATCTCAACAAATACATCTTCAAGTATTCCTAAACTTATTTCTAATATTTCATTATTTATTCGATTGAATAACTTTACTCAAAACTCGGTTAATGCTCGTAAGGGGACTACTAGTAAAATTATCGCTCATTTACCAAGATTTGACAATAGTGGAAATGAGACGGGTGGATTGTATTTCGAACCACACGAGAAAACATATATATCATTAGATAATCCTACTGAATTACTTGTCAATTCATTTGATATTGATTTTGTGTATGAAGATGAAACGCTATGCACGGCATTAACTGCTAAAAGTATAGTGTGTCTGCATATCCGATCTAAGAAATAAATTATTATATGTCTAAAATTCATCTAACCAATATATATATTTAAAAATAATTTTCTATATATAAGTATATAAATAATATGGATCTCACAGAAGCTCAAATTGCTAAAGTGTTATCTGATTATAAAAAGAAGAGAGAAAGAGAGAATAAATATTATCATGAAGTAAGTAAGCATAGTGAAGAATTTAAATTAAAGAATAGAGAACGAGCAAAAAATCATTATCATAATAAGGGTAAGGAGATGAAAGGGAATCAATATCAAGATAATAAAGAATTCGTGAAAGCAAGATCATTGT
>Ga0181406_1000820_pt1 | contig 11634 bp, 12 predicted proteins | sample 29SPOviralmetaG_FD_130135 | JGI IMG/M metagenome (GOLD analysis project Ga0181406, IMG submission 130135) | Marine viral communities from the oligotrophic San Pedro Time Series (SPOT) site, San Pedro Channel, CA, USA - 29 SPOT_SRF_2011-12-20 | ecosystem: Environmental > Aquatic > Marine > Strait... | reverse complement strand
TTTTTCCATATAAAGCCTCTTCTTCATCGTCTTGCATTTCTTGAAGCCATTCATATATGTAAGTAGATTTTGCGACACCTTTTTCTTTGAAAGGAGTAAAGGTCTCTTGTGCACGTTTTAGTGATGAAACCCACAACTCATCAATATCATTTTTTTGAAAAACTGAAGATGATTTCTGTGATTGTATTTTTCCTAAATCAGTAAGTCTTGGATTTTTAGTATAAATATTATTCGGCATCCATTCCGGTTGACCATGTCGAATCAATACGATTTCCATACAAAAACAATAGCTAAACTAGGTTATTCTGATAGCTAAAGATAAAATATATGAAAATCTATAGAGATAGGAATAGTTTATTACTCCCACTTCTCAGGGGAAGTCTTCTTACATACATTGGAATAGATAATATTATTTCAGGTCCTTTTAGAAAATTAATGATTACTTATTTTAAATTAGGAGATTTTGGATCAAACTCGAGGGAGGAATACCTATATTATCTTCTATTATTTTTTGGTTTACTGCAACTATTTATATCAATTCAAAGTGTATTCCAACCGGTGATTGAAGTTATTGATACAAAAATAGTGCTCCGTACAAAAGAAAAAACACTTTCTGTAATCAGGAATACATTTGATATAACAAACATTGAATTAGTAGAGGATAATTTTCTAAAGATATCATTCGGTGAAGAGGTATACAACATTCAAATCGATGATGTTCCAATTAATGAAATCCATAGTGCTTTTCCATCATTTAGTTTTCAAGAAGAAGAATAGATTTTTTAGATTAGGAATATAGTCGTTGATGCTTAAAACGGGAACAAAACCTCGCGAAAAATACATTAGTAAATATCTTGCATAAGAACAAAAACTGACGTATATTTATAAAACACTATCGGAAAAGAAATCGCAAGATTGAAAAGAAGATAGAATAAAAAATCCCGGAAGGTCGCAAGATCAATCGGGATTTTTGCTTTTGTCTTTAAATAATTCTTGAGTATCAAATTATAAAATATATGTATAAAAGTTCGCGAAAAAAAGATTCATAAATTTCTTGCTTAAATTACAAAACTACTGTAATTTTAGATAACTATAAGAAATGAAGTCGCAAGACCTAATTGAAGATAGTAAGAAAATCCCGGAAGGTCGCAAGATCAATCGGGATTTTCACTTTATATAGTGTTTTTACTCAAAAAAAGCACAAAGACTCCCCGTGGCTGTAATTTTTGTTTTATCGGCTTCTGAAGTGGCTCAAAGCACGAAAGGAAGTCCTGATCTTATTTTAGTTGTTTGGTGTTCATTTTTATCATTTGGGCAAAAAATAAGATGATTTATACTTAAATTCATGAATATTGGTGCACACATACCTTCAAAAAATGCGGTTGAAGAGATAAAAATGAGAAAAGGTGATGCTTTTCAGATTTTTGTTTCAAGCCCGCAGATGTGGAAGAGCCCAAAACCACGAGAAGACCTAGAAGAGTTACAAAATTACAGTGGTCCTATATATGTTCATGCACCTTATTTAATAAACGTTGCAACACCTAATAATAAAGTACGTCATCCAAGCAGGAAACTACTTAAAGATACATGTAAAGTAGCAGCTAGTTTTGGAGCTAAAGGAGTCATTGTACATGGAGGATCTGTAGGTGAAGGTGGAGACATTGGAGTTGGTTATGATAACTGGAGAAAAGCTATAGAACATGTGGAAGACACAGGCATGAGAGTCTTAGTAGAAAATACTGCTGGTGGAAAAAACTCTGTAGCAAGATATATGGATTCCATTGAAAGGCTATGGGAAGTTATTGGACATTTAAATGTTGGACTTTGTTTAGATACTTGTCACACATGGGCTGGAGGTATTCCAACTGAAAAGGCAGTCAGAGGATTTAAAAAACTGGTAAAAAATATAGACCTTGTTCATTTCAATGATTCTAAAGATGGATTTGAAAGTTCAAGAGATCGTCATGAAAACTTAGGAAAAGGAAATATTCCAAAAGCGGAACTGGAATATGTTATTAAGAATTGTAAATCTGATATTGTTGTAGAAACACCAGGAGGACTTGAAGCACAGAAGAAAGATATTGCCTGGATTAAGCGTCGTTTAAAGAAATGAATTACTTACCTTCTAATCTCGAATTTAAAAACGGAGTTGCTCATATTGGAGAGACTTCATTACTAGATGTAGCAAAAGAGTATGGAACACCACTTTATGTCTATGACTGGGAACACGTAAAAGATAACATTGATTATTTTACGAATGCTTTTGGTCAGGACACGTATTTTAGATACGCAGCAAAAGCGTTTATCTGTAAGGCATTAGTAAAAGAGTTAGATGATAAAGGCTGGGGAGTAGATGTTGTCTCTGGTGGAGAGATGGCAACAGTGCAAGCAGTTACTGGAACATTAGAAAACTCACTATTTAATGGAACGTTTAAGCATAGAGATGAGATTGAGTTCTTTATGCAACACAATGGTGGCCATATCTCAGTAGACAATCGTTTTGAGATTCCAATGTTAGAAGAGGTTGCGGAGAAGTTAGATAGAAAACAACCCGTCATAATGAGAATAAATTTAGATGTTGGAGCTGAGACTCATCCTATGGTGTTAACTTCTGGATACGACCAACAGTTTGGTATCTCTATTGGTTTTGCAGAAGAGGCATTGCAACAAATATACAACTCCCCTCATTTACTTTTTTCTGGAGTACATGTGCATATTGGAAGCCAGATTAAAGACCCAGATCGTTATAGAAAAGCAATGAGTGAGTGTGCAGATTTTCTTAATGCTCACCCAGCAAGTGTGGAGAGAGAGATAGTTTTTGATGCGGGTGGTGGATTCTTTTCACCTTATGCAGGTGATGAAGTTGATCATGAACTAAAAGTCTATGCAGATGCCATCCATGAAGGTATTAAAGAACACTGGAGTGGATCCTATAAAGTCATGATTGAACCAGGAAGAGCATTAGTCAATAATCCAGGAGTTATTTTATACACTGCTGGTGCTATTAAAGATGATAGAGGCGAGAAGCCATATATTTTGGTAGATGGTGGTATGTCAGATAATCCAAGGCCAGCTTTGTATGGCAGTGAACATAAGCTTTTTAATATCTCTGGTAGTAAAGCTGGAGAGGATGTAGTGCATGCAGTCTCTGGTAGACACTGTGAAAGTGGAGATTTATTAGTCAAAGATGCCATGTTGCCAAGTGATACTAAGTCTGGAGATATTTTAATGTCTACTTCTACTGGTGCGTATACCTTTGCTATGGCAAGTAACTATAACCGAGTTCCTAAATCTGGAGTAGTTGCAGTTACTAATAGTGGTGTAGTTGAGTTAGTAAATAGGCAGAGTTTTCAAGATACGTTTATAAACGATCTGTAAGTAAACAAGCATATTGCCTTAAAAAATATTTTTTTAAAACCCAATGTTTATTGGGGGACCAAATTTGACTTTTGGGTTTTTTGTAGTATAATGGTTATAACAAGTAAATATTAAAAAATGTATCGGCAAAGGCCGTTTTTTTAATATTAAGGGCAATTGATTCAAGGATTAATTGAAAATTTAAACAGTATTTCAGATATCTGAAGTATTTAAGAAGAAAATCCATATTAAAAGTAAGTAACGATATTGGCGCCTTCTTAAATCCTTTAAATTAACCTGATCTACCCCCTTATGCCATATAAGACAAAAGGATATAATTATGGATAAATATAGCGATGAACTAGAGAGTCTAGATAAAGAATTAAATAGACATCAAAGAAAGATTGAAAAAATTAGATTTTTGGTGGCTATTAAATTAATAAAAAGAGTTCGATCTGGAATTTCCATTACAGATGATAAATTATTTGTAGGAATACCATATATGAATCATTATTTATTAAGAAAGTGGCTAAATACTAATTCATTATTTAGTTGGGCCATATTTAAAGGTATTAAAGGTTTTCATAATGAAATTAATGGGTTTAGATTGTTTATTAAGTTTCATGATGATAAAAAATTGAATACCTAGTTTCTGTAAAGCATTACCTTTCGTGCTTTGCACCATAAATTAAATAGCTGTGGAATAGAGCCTAGAGAGAATCTAGGACAAGGGTTTTTGACCAAAGCTGCACCACATCAGAAGCTGGGTTTTTGTTTGTACCCATTCATTGAACACTACAGTTATTTAATTTTTTTAGCTATCCAGCAGTATTTTACCCTGCCTGTTTGTGCTGCTGGAATAGCAATGTTCTATAGATAGAGGAGATATATGTCAGGAAAATATGAAAAGATTTATTCCGCAAATGCGGAAAGAGGAAAAAAGTATGGTGGAAAAAGGTTTTTAGGAATTACACCAAGCGGTAAAGAAGTCTGGTCAATAATGGAATTTGATAGAAGCAGTAAAGTATTAGATCTTAATCTGGGTAGAGGTTTTAATGACCTGTATGAAGAGGAAGCATTCCTATCTCCAGTAAGGATTCAGTTAAAACTTTCTCAACCTAAACCTAAAAATTTACAACATGAGTTCAAAATTATTAGAAAAAAAACTGCTGGTGGTGAAGTAACTCATAGAACCCTACAGTACTTAGAGAAATTGAAGTCTGCAGTAGACGCAAAGCAATCAAAATCTCATGTAAATGAGGTACCAACTAAATTATTATTTCAATATGTTGCATCAATGATTTATACAGGTGATTTAAATGAAAATATTGGATTTCGCTGGGGTGATGTTGGAAAACTGTGGGAACTTCCCTCAGGCGAATACTTTACTGTTGACGGCTTTGCAAAAGGTCAGGATAATTAGGAGGCAATATGGCTTTTAGAAAAAATAATACATATAAATATGAAACTGGAAAAACTTTTAAGTTAAGCAGAAGTGGGATAGATAGTTTTACAAAATGTCAGAGATGTTTTTACTTTAACAAAGTTGGAAACATTAAAGATATTGGTATGCCTGGATTTTCATTAAATTCAGCTCATGATGAACTAATGAAAAAAGAGCTAGATATTTATAGAGAAAAAGGTGTAGCTCACCCATACATGGAAAGTCTTGATAGAAATCTAATTCCTTTTCAACATGAAAAAATGGAGGATTGGAGAAATAACTTTAAAGGCGTAACCTATCATCATAAAAAAACAGATTTAATTATTACTGGAGCTATTGATGACGTATGGATTGACACTGACACAAATGAGCTTGTGATTATTGAATACAAATCAACATCAACGCAAAGTGATATTGATTTAAATGACGGTACTCCATGGAAAGAGCAGTACAAAAGACAGATTGATATTTATCAATGGCTATTTAAAGTGAATGGATTCTCGGTTGCTGATGATAGTGTATTTCTTTATTCAAATGGTATTAAAACATCAAAGAAATTTAATGATGTTCTGAAGTTTAAAACTTATGTTCTCGAATACAAAGGATCAACGGAATGGGTGGAACCAAAAATTCTTGAAATAAAAAAAGTTTTAGATGGAAAATCTATTCCCAATAGTTCACAAAACTGCGAGACCTGCTCCTATGTAGTTTCAGTTGAAGAGTTTGAGAAAATTAATAAATAGAAAAATTAATTGTATATTCTAATAACCTCTTTTTAGAATCAATATATGATTTGTCACAAATGTAAAAAAAATCTTAATACAAAGTATTTAGGTATTTGTGAAATTTGCAAAACAGCGAAGTGGTCCAGAAGATTTATTAATTCTAATTCATTCGAAAAAGATGACTATCGCTCTCACATTACGAATATTTTATCAAATGTTGATTTTATTCAGAATAACCATCAAAAGTATTTTGCTAATTACTCAGGAACTTTTTTTGCTAATGGTAAAAGATCAAGGACTGCTTATGCAATTCTACTAAATAAATCATGGCAAAAAAAAGGAATTAAATATGATTATTATATAGGCGGTTCTGGAAAGCATCCAGCAATAAGGTATCTTGAGCATCTAATTCCACAACACGAGTCAAATTTGCAAAGAGGAAACTCAATGAAACTTCTTGATGAATTTGTAGTAAAAGAGGGTTCAAATGATTCAATTCAATATGAGCTTGAACGTAAGTTATCAATAAAATATTGTAAAAAAGGTTTTTACGTTTATTCAGATCAACACATGTGTAAAAAATGTAGAGAACCAAAGACCTAAGTGAAAAGAAAAAGACTCAATTGCTTGAGTCTTTTTCCCGAAAGGAGGCAGTTATGACTATCTACATAAAAGCTTTATACACTCAATATAGAAACAGACTGTGACAAAAAGTGATCAAGTATTTAGAATCTAGTTATGGTAGAAAAAATTCAATCTTCTGTAATTGGTGCTGCAGGAGAGCATTTAGTTCTTTCTGAGTTGTTAAAAAGAAATTTTGTAGCTGGCCTAGCCCCATTTAACACCAAAGATTATGATATTGTTGTCCTAAATAAAGATGGAACTAACTCTTTTCCAGTACAAGTAAAAACAACATCAAATAATAAAAGAGGTTGGGTTATGCAAGAAAAACATGAGACCCCAATTAAAGATCTCTATTATTGTTTTGTTTATATGACTCCTGAGTTAGAGAACACAGAAATTTATATTGTTGATTCTAAAACTGTAGCAAGCGTAATAAAAACAGCTCACAAAATATGGTTAAAAGTTCCTGGAAGAAATGGACAAAAACACAACCCCACAACAATGAGATTTTTTAGCAGAAATGTGACAGCTAATTATTTTAAGAATTTTGATGATTACAAAGAGTATCTAGATGAAAAAGAAATTAATTTTTTAAATAATTATCAAGAAGGTTGGCTGGATAAATTTAAAGATAATTGGGACTCTATACAAATTAAATAAAATTTTAATTTGTATCTTTTTCTAACTTATACTTTTGCTATGGTATGTAACTACAATCAAGTGTCTCAATTTGGATTAGTTGTAGTAGCTGATAGTGGTGTGGTTGAATTAGTAAATAGACAGAGTTTTCAAGATACATTTATAAACGATCTCTAACAAATATAGATTTAATTTAAAGCTTAGCCATTTAATAAACTCCTCATTGTTAATTATGAGACTATTGGAGCAAATTTATTAATTAACGGTTTCCTTTTGCCCCATTATGAGTTTTACAGAGCATTTCACAATTTTCTTCTGTAGCTTCTCCACCTTTGCTCCAAGCTTCAATGTGATCTGCTTCCATTCCAGAAAGTTTATATATTTTAGACTTCTTCGCACCAGATCCCATAGCGCAATAACTACAGTTTGATATTGAAAGTTTTTTTGCTTCATTTGTTTGTTTTGTGTAAACAACTTTTTTAATTCGATCACTAAAAAACCGTATATCTAAAAGTTTCATATCTTCAGTCTTAGAACCACCTAATACGTATTCCCATATTCCTTTTCTACTGTGGACATTTGAATCTCCATATAATTTATCAACTTCTGCATTCATCACATCCAAATTATATTCCTTCTGATAGAATTTGTTATAAAGACGACCCCACTCAAGAATCTTCATTTCAGGTTTTGTTTCATAAAATGTATTAGTAATCCAATCTATTACATTATTAAAATGCTCTCTTACTTCGCTGATGTTCTTGTCTTGCCTGTGTCTACTCATATAACCAGGTATATTTTCTATACCTCCACTCACCCAATCTAAAGCACGTTCCCAGAAATCTTGCCGGTTAGCAGAGCCTTTAATATATTCACTCCATCTAATAACGTTTGCATTTTGGCTGTTACTAAACTCCTCTTTACCAAGTGTCGTAAAAGGACCCGAATATACTGCATTTAACAATTCTTGGCTATTTAGTGGTGAGCCAATGGTGTTGATAGTCTTAAACCAATCTTTAATTTCGGTTTCAGTACCTTCACATTCATAAACTAATATTTGGGTATTCATAATTTTTTCTTTTTTTTCTATAGGTAGCCCATAGAAATATGTTTCAAGACCATTTACTGGAACTGCGAACTTGTCATTGATAAATCTACCAAAACTTGTAATTCTTTGCTGACCATCTAGCACTTCAAGACTGCCATCGTTTAATTTATTGAAATATAATAAACCTAGTGGGTATCCCTCTAACAATGAATTTATAACTGGTACATCTTTTTTTTCTTCTGCATAAATATAATTTCTTTGATACTCTGGCTGAATAGTAAGATTTCCAGAAAGGCCATATAACCCTTTTCCTTCCGCTTCGTCATATTCAAAACCTTCTGCAATTTCTTTTATTTTGTAATGTTTTAACGTGCTTTCCATTTTTTGGCTCTTTTGTTTAAAAAGGATTCTTTTGTAAACTTTCTTCTCTTAGAGAGTTTTTAAGTTTAATCCTGAAGCGTTTAAGACGTAATAATCTTTTTTCCGCTTCGTCATTGTGAAGCCTTTTAAAATTTCTTTAAATTTGTTTCAACTCAGTATAACCTACGTTTTTAGTACTTTATATATCTTTATGTTGAATAAAAATTCTTGCATATGTATTTTTACCATCAATTAGTGGTCTACCATCTTTTTCTCCTAAAAACGGTATACCGACAATCTCTGGGTCATACCCCGCTGAGGCAGACATACCTAGAATATCAAACTGTTCAGGATTGTATTTATCAAGAAAACTTATAGGGACGCCCATTACACCTTTGAAGTCACTTGGAATAGCAACTGTTCTGGGGACCTCTATAGCCTCATAGTTATCATATTTTTTATAACCGGTATTTTTAATTATTTTATTAAATCTCAAATTGTCTTTCATTGTCATTAGTTGAAGAGGTTCGTGGCGTCTTCCATGTTCAAGGTTTACAAACCAACAAGTATTTCCCATTTTATGTTCGGTACCATCAGGCTTTAAGTAGGTTTTTGCACCACTTGAAACACCAAGCCATATTTTATTTTGCTTAATTAAAGGAAAAACTTCCTTGTATGTAATTGCATTCATATTTCCTATAACTGAGAATTTTTTTTCACCTTCTAATATCCACGAAAGGAATTCTCGGAATAATGAAAAAGGAGGATTAGTTACTATGAAGTCAGCCTCATCTCGAAGTTTTGTTACTTCTTGACTACGAAAATCTCCGTTACCTTTTAAGTAAGACCATTCAAGATCATGAAAGTTTACTATTCCGTCTCCTGTATTGTCATTGGTTAGGGTAAAGATTTTTCCATTTTTAAAAGTTCTTTTTTTATCAAACTTTGGACTTTCGGTTTCAAATAAAGAGGGTTGATATGGAATCTCTTCGGGTTTACTTTCTGCTGCATAACTTGTGCTGATCAATTTTTTTATACCTAATTTTTGAAATTTTTGTGCAAAATACTTAGTAAAGTTGCTCCATTCAGGATCGTCACATGGAAGTAGGATTGTTTTATTTCTAAAAACATCAGGATTGAATGAGATATAAGCGTCTAATTCTGATTCGATATCAGTATATTGTGTATAGAATTCGTCATTTTTAGCTGCTTTTGCTGCGGTTAAGTTTCGTATCATTAATTTCAATATTAATACAAGTTTGTCACACATCAGACGTATATTTGTAAACAATGAAAGATATTGAATATAAAGTAATTCGGTTTTTAATAATTATTGGTATTCTAATCCAAATTTATTACCGGAATTTCACTCGTCATGTTATCTAAATTCTTCTGATATTCTGATTCTTTCTCCCTAATAACAGCACCATTTGGATTAGTAATCATCCTGTCAAACTGTGGAATATCATGTTCTTTATACCATGTTGGCGGCTTTCCTCTTCTTGGTTCTGCATCTTTTGGACCAGCTTTAGATTCTCTTATCCACCCCTCAACATTGGTAAGTTTCTCTCTAAAGTTTGCAGGGTCTAACTCTACCTCCCAAATAATCTCATAAATATCTTGGATTTGGCCAAGAGTAAAGTATTCCGGCAAGAAACGAGTAGCTAAACCGCTATATTCTAAGGATATTCTGAGCCTATTTGAAGCCTCAAGCAACATATCATGATGATCAAAGGCCATATCTTCTGGTATATATCTAGAAAAGTATCGTCTTGGAATCTTAAACCATCTAATATCTTCGCTCTCTTCATTTAACTGCAACTCTTCATCACTTGTGTAAATAGCAGTAAAAGCAGTAGTAACTACTCTTGCTTTCTGACCAGAACGTTGATTGACAACACGTTTATCTCTTTTGGTATCGCTATACGACCTAAACTGGTTTAAATATGCAGGGGATATACCGGTCTCATCAACAAAGATTCTTTTTGCAGCTTCCTCCAATGTTTCATCACCTTGGACAAAACCACCAGGAAGCGACCATTTATTTTTATATGGAGAAATACTTCTTTTTACAAGAAGTACATTCAACATTCTCTCTTCCCAGTCAATCTTAAAGCAGACCACGTTCACTGCATTTAGAGAAACTGGAAATCTCTCACTCGCACCCATGAGACAAGTATAAAGAATCTTATTATTAGTGGAAAATACAAAAAAAAGATATTTTTATTTGTGCTTATCACTATAATTATGTATATTAATAGTGACAAACACTATAAAAGGGCTGCGATGACGAGAATACGAACTCCTTATAGATCAACAGTATGTTGGTCTATTTATAACGCAACACCACGTTTTTATAATGTGCGTTGGAGTTGCAAAAGAAAGATGAAGTATCACACAAACGAAGAGGCAAAACGCACAGCATTACGTGCTAGTAGACGTACTAGTTCGCTTATACATTCTTACTCTTGTTCCTACTGTGACTTTTATCATATTGGTCATGTAGGAAGAAGATATTAATGGCAGTAGTAAATCTTCTTGGTGACAGCATCATTGATAATAAAATCTATGTTGGTCCTCATGAATTAAGTGTGAGTGAGCATTTATATAATTTAACTGATGACATCATTAATTCATTAGCTGTTGATGGTCACACAACTCAGGATGTACTAAATGTACAATTAAATAACCTTCCTAGATACTCCACTCATCAAGTTCTTTCTATAGGTGGTAATGATCTTCTTCAGAAAATATTTTTTTTACAAAACAATGAGAGGTTTACAGCTAATGAAAATTTGGAGCAGCTATATACAATCATGGCACCAATTAAGAGAAGGTATCGGACCATTGTAGAAAATCTGTCACAACAAAATTCTAGGATTTTATTATGTACAGTTTATGAAGGAGATTTATTGAACGACCCCCTATTGTGTGATATTGCTCTTTCATCAAAGGCAATGGTTTCGATGCTGAATGATATTATCTACTCAATTTCAAACGCCTACGACACTGACGTTTTAGAACTTAGAAATATTTTTACCAAACCAAGAGATTATGCAAATCCAATCGAACCATCACATATTGGAGGATCAAAATTTGCATTAGAAATTAGCGATTGGATTCAAAAAAGTGCTTAAACCCCTTTCTATTTATATTGTTGCATCTATGTGGGTTGGGAGTTGGGGATTTGTAGCTGTTGATCAAGTAAGTACATCAATTAATCACGTAATTGAAAAAATGGAATTAAAGGAAAGTTCTGTTTTACTACCGGGATACGTAATACATGAAAAAAATGGAATGAAATTCATGATTAAAAACGAGACTGCTGAAAAAATGGGTGTCGTTACTCTTGATATGGAGTGTGATAGCTCTGATTTTTGGGAGAAAATAGACTATGAAGTAAACCCCGAAACACTTGAATTTGAAATTGATTTTAA
>Ga0181406_1000817_pt1 | contig 11660 bp, 15 predicted proteins | sample 29SPOviralmetaG_FD_130135 | JGI IMG/M metagenome (GOLD analysis project Ga0181406, IMG submission 130135) | Marine viral communities from the oligotrophic San Pedro Time Series (SPOT) site, San Pedro Channel, CA, USA - 29 SPOT_SRF_2011-12-20 | ecosystem: Environmental > Aquatic > Marine > Strait... | reverse complement strand
TCTCATAATTCTATTTTTCTTAATTTTCTATAATTTTAAACTACTTAAAGATTTGTCTCTATGTTAGATTATAGAGAATGAGTAAAATGAGTTTTTCCGTGAATCTGACAAATGAAGAATGGAAATCGCTTGGTGATATGATGTATGATTATTGGGAAGGAATAACCGGTTGTAATATGGATTGCAAACAAAATTATAAAGAACTCGAAGCCGATGACGATTGGGATTGGTGGGACGAAGACAAAACTACACTCCATAAACATTACAGGTCTATCACTAACAAAATAGCTAGAAAGGAATCAGCTGAATCTAACAAATTGAAGACACTCAAACTCAAAATCAGAAAAGAAGTTGAAGAAGAGTATTGTCAAGCCACAAAGGAAGCTTTTGATGATTTGATACAAGACAAAGCCGATTCTGATGAAAGCTGGAGAAAAATTGTAAAACAGAAGGATGCTGAAATCAGGAAATTGAAAGAACAAATGGATCAACAACACAAAGAGCTCCAAGAAATCAAGGACAAGCTCAAATCAATTATTACTTAAGAAATAAAATCTATGTTAGAATATAGACAATGACGAAATACTATTTACATCTTGACTACAATGATTTATATATAGCCAAATTCAAAACTACTACCGATGATTTCAATTCAATCTACAAAGAAGTTTCAGAACACATTATCAAAGATGGGTTCAAATCTGGATTCAATATTCATAAACAAATCAACAAGTACAAATCATTCTGTGATGAAATCTATAGACAAAAACAACATTGTGAAAAGATACGGGCTAGTGATTTCAGAATGTTCTTATCTTGTTACTTCGCTCTATGCAAGCTAAATCAAATCAAAGATACCGATTATATGTTTCTCAAAATCAAGAAACGCAAATCAAGACTTCAGAACTGAAATATTTTTGTATTTCATTCACTAAAACTATTTTATAAAACTTAAATTATTCTTCTATGACTTTTATTCTTTTTATTGTCTGATTATTTCAGAACTGAAATATTTAGAGATTATATACCAAAAACTCTCCATCTTCAATCACGGCTTCACGACCATATTCAAGATATGTTCTTACTTGGAAGTCTCCCGCTGGTACATCGGCTGTCAAGTGAAGTTCCACACCATCGCTTTCTACACGACCATTGGTTAGACGAGTTCCAAGCATAAAGAACTTACCCGGAAGTGCCGTTGTCTGTGTATGACCTTCAAACTGAATCGTTGGTAAATATCCAGTTCCTTCATTTGAGTAATCTTGACGAGTTACAAAAGGTAATCCTTCACTCATAGTTAGTTGAGTAAATGTTTGAGCCTTGTTTGTGAGAGATTGGGAGAACTCAAAACGAGATTTGTATTTGAGATTGTATGAAATTTTACCCACTTCTGCTCCAGTTGCTGTATCAATTACCCCCGCTACTGGAGAATACATATTGTATTTATTCAGTACAGAGTTGTCCGAATCAATATCACTAGCGGCTGATTGTTTGGATATAATCGTTACAGCACGACTGACAAGGCGATTCTGCATACCGAGCTGACGAACAACTCCAGAAGTAAGAGCCGCTTGAGTCGCTGTTAGTTTGGATAAACGATAATCAGAGAACGGGAGACGAATAACTGGGTGAGCGTCTCTCCATCGGTTCATAGCATCATCTTGGAGATAAGTGATATAATCAGCACAGAATTTCAATTGTGTTTTATCAATTACAAACTCACCACCAGCTGCTTGTGCGTTTCCACGACAGACACGATCAAGACTAGTTTTAGACCAGAACAATTCAATAGTAAGTCCTTGGTCTATCATATAAAGTGGAAGTTGTGTAGTTTTCAAGAAGGGGAACAATTCAGCAAGGTCAATCTGATAGACTGGAGATTCAGCTATTGTGGCTGCTGATGTAGCATCCATCTTGGAGAAGGGCTGTTGAAGAAGTAATTGTCCTTCTCTTGGTGCGGCTGGAGCGCCGAGATTTGCTGTGCGATATTCACGACCATTGGATAGACCATATCCTTGAGCGAGATTACCATCATTTACAACTACTTCATTACCAGCACCAGCTGAATCGTCAAATCGCTGATTTCTGAACTCTTTCGCTAAACAACGACCCGATGTGTATTGTTCTCTTTCAATCATAGTTTCATTAGAAACCATAGCCGACTGAATAGAATAGAAATTACCGAAATCTTGAATATCATTGATGACTTGACCGGATTTACGGACTTTGAGAACTGCACGATCTAGTACAGACGCAATACCAACATTCTGTGGAAGGAAAGTGTTAGTTGTTCCAGCTGCTGGAATAAGACCAACAAACAACTTGGAGTGAGAATGAAGGAAACCTTTTTGAGCGAGATTGAACGATGCGAAACCAGTTTGGGTCGCAGTTGCTTCTTGGAAGGTGGAAGATTCAAGAAGGTCAGTCTCTACAGATTGACTATAATCGGCGGGGACTTTACGGAGATCAATAAGATCGGGAACAACGGGCTGGGTAACCATACTCATATTTATACTACTTACAATATATAAATAATGAAAACAAAAAAAGAATTTATCTAAACATAGAAAATCAATTATACTTAACTATCTGTCTAAATAGTTCTATATTCTCTAATACAATCAATACATTCAGTAATCTCAAATAGTTCATTATATACTAGCATAGATTATTTCAGAACTGAAAGAATATCAACACTTTCAACCAAACAACAAAATAGAATATACATAACAACCAACCAAGAAGTTTTATTTGTATATCTGTCATTTAATTTCAGTAGTGAAATTATTTTGATTTATAAGTTTTCAGATTGAATCTTCTTTTGTAATCTGATATAGATGCTTTGATTGTTGGCTTGTTCCAGAGAATCCATCTCGATAGACTACCAGCTGACATATAATCATTCCAATCTTCTCTATCTCTATGTCTATCTAGATATCTCTGTTTTCTCTTGGGATCTTTATGGATTGTGAAATCAGAATAACCTTTGGCTCCAAATTGAGTCGTCTTTACTTTCTTTCCTTTATCATCATAGAATATAGCCTTGTATTTCTTTGTCTTTGATGTACTTGGTTGTATCAATACTTTCATTTACTATAGACAATAGATTATTTCAGAACTGAAATATAACTTGTAAATCTGAATCAAAAGTATATCTGATTGAGAATTGTTTTATAGATTGAGTTTATAAAATAGTTTCATTAAAATACTTCAGAACTGAAATCACCAGAACCATCCTTTGCTTTCCGGATTATCCACAATCACTTCCGAATCAGTATCAGTTTTTGTTTCACTTGGTTTATTCGGGTCGGTTCGCTCCATAATCTCCAAAAGCATCTGTTTTAGTTCTTTGGCTTCTAATGATAATTCTTTAACATCAGATAACAGTTCTTCCATAAGTGAAGAAAGGTCATCCAATCTCTTCGTCGCTATTTGTTGAAATGGATGGGTACGCTTCTTGGAAGACATTCTTATATTCTATCAGATATTATTTTTGTATCATTTTTTATCCATTTCTTCTTTCTCAAACTTCATTCTCATTTCTGTCAATAAATCTTTGATTATCCGTTCTTTCTCTATCTTATAGATTACGACTGATCGGGGACTACATCTAGCCAACGAGCCATCCGGATCTGTTATTTTGGTTGTGATACTTGATATAATCGTTGGTTTGGTGATTGTGTGTTGTACTGAACTGGGACTTGAGATATAGAAATCCTTGACTGAATTGATTTTGTCCGATATAGATACTAGTGGATATGAAACATTCCCATCTCCAAGAGCATTAATTGAGTTTGAAATTATATCACTTCGTATTCCATAATAACCATTATTCAGTTGAACTGGGTAATCATCAGCTACAATCTGAACTCCCACTTGTCCTTCTACGATTTCTGGTATATATTTTAAATATCCATCTATATTCTTTTGATCTGACATATGATAAGCAAAGAATTGATATGAGTGTAAAATTTTACCATCATATCGTGGATTACCAAACTTGTTTTGATTCCAACCTTTTGTATCTCTCATATCTACTTCAGCATTCGTAGTCAATATATTTGTTTTTTCTATTACACTTGATATGCGAGTATTTCTATCTGATTTTTCTACACCACTATTGAATTGAGTATATGAGAAACCGAGCCGACCCCAAAATCCGTCTTCCCAACTATCTTCATCAAAACCAAAATCTTCTATGAATATACCGGTTGTTCCATCATAAATAGTGTTTTCTTCTAGATTTCTATTCATTCTTATATATACTTGGGATTGTTTGTCTGCGGCTTGATCTTTATGAATATAATCCATTCTTACTGCTTCTTCATATGGATATTGTACTGGAGACCAATTATCATATTTCTGTGATGGATTAATTTTATAAACTACATCGGATTCTCGTCCATCGGGTGGATCATCTGTATCATTTAAATTTCCCTTATTGAGTGGTGTATGTAATCCATCAAATACAAAATGGTTTCCATCAAATACTAATCGTGGATTATCTGCTCCAAGATATTGTTTCGCTAAATATTTTTGAATGTTTCCAGATTCTCTATTATTAGCGGTTTGATATTGATATTTACTCAAGGGTGTTGCTCCAGATTCAGAAGTAGCCACATCCGGAATTGTCATTCCGTATTGAGTTAATGTTCCATTAAAATTGGCCGGTGCGTGATTTTGTGTATTTGGATATGGATTTACAAAACTATCTTGTGGAATACCGGTTGTTAGATTAATCACTGCATTACCCCACGCATTAAAATGTCTATCAAACCCAATCTTATTAAACTCTTCAAAAACTAATTCACCCGAAGTATTTGTATGAGTGAATGTTCTGGGTGGTAATCCAATATTACGAGTCGGTGTTCCATCAGATAGATTTGTCAATGCTCCTTGTAACATACACGGGAATATCATTATAAAGTTAGTTGTTGGATCAACTCCAAAACAACCATAAGTCAATTTGGGTTTCGGTGTTTTAGTTATATCAAACGGAGTCCAATTAGCAAAGTTCCCACCCAAATCAGAGCCATAAGGTCTTTCAAAGTATGTATCCTTATAATCTGGATCATATTTGAAAAAGAATGGATTAGAAACTAATCTGTCAGTGTCTTCACGAGAATATTGTGTGTTGTCAGTTGGATCAATACCACGCCAATCATATCCAGAATTACCAAGCTGAATTAGATTTGTGAATGTTACTTTTCCAAATTGAGCGTCATAAAACGCATTTCTATAATCGTCTCCGACTAAATTATTGTATTTCTTTATTTCTTGTGAGTTGATATGTAAGTATCTAGCATTATTGATATTAATATATGGATTGTTATTGATCGCACTCATATAGACATTATCACTCGCACCTTGACTATTAGCTGGTCTATCACGAATCATAAATCGTATATTGTCTTCACTAAATAGTTCAGGATACAATCCTTGAGTGTCTATAAACTTCTTTAATTTCAAAAGATTTTCTTTATTATATGTTAAATTATATATCGGTATTCCAAATGATTTAGAATAGTCTAAATCAATATCTCCTTCGGGTCTTGGTGTTGTAATACCCCCACCAAGTCCAAATATATCATTTAACTCTGAACCAGCTTCATAAATTTCGGGTCTCTTTACACCGATATATTGATATGTTCTATAATAATCAACTATCTCTTCTGCATTAGTTGTATTATCTGATTCATATATGAAACCATCAGGAGTAAATACACCAATCACTAATGCCGGGCCGCTTGTCCCGATTGGAGCTCCGGGTAGTGCTGGTGGATTAAAATTAGATATACTCTTATCATATTTATCTCTTGTTTGGTAATAGTCATTACTAGAATTAAATGGTTTGTATGTTTTTGATTTATATGTTTTACTTGTTTTTTGTCTTATAACTGCTACATCATTACCATTAGTTGATTCCCAAGACGCTATATATGTTTCATCGGGTAATTCTTCACTTTGTTGGAGTTGTCTTGATACTTCTTCGGCTACATAATTAGAACTACTGAAACCCGGATCAACTTCCAAGTCTATCTTCTCACGGAGTATTTTATAATCAAAATACTCGGGATCTTTTGCGTGGGGTGGTGGGAAATTATCATCCCAATCAGCTGGTAAGTTTTCGGGAACTTCAAGTATAGTATTTGTTCTACACATAATCGTATATCTTGAATTATCATTCTTTAACTTCCACTGATGAACTCTTCCTTCTCTAAATATTGTTTGTGTATTATCAAGTGTTTCTAATTCTCCAAAATAGTCATCTTGTACTAATCCCCATTTTTGATGATTATAAAAGAAGTTTGTATTGCCCCCAACATCTAAATAACTTGTGGGGGCTGGTTCTGAATTAGTTCGTCCAGACACAACACTATCACGACGAAAGAATCTATTGGCTAAATCATCAACATATATAAATCGTCTTGGTAGATGATAATATGATAAACAATCCATATTTTTGTAATAGTTGATGACTATGGAAGCTTTATTATCGTGTAAATCAAGTTTTTCTTCATTAGTCGATAGTTGTTGTCTATATACAATATCTTTGAAATCATCACCAGCTGTTTTAAAGAAACTAGTATCTGAAATTGTTGTATATTTTAAAGTTTTCTGTTTATCAAGTTTCACTCCTTTGAATTCAACTGAATCGGGAGTTGCGGAACCCCTTTCAGAAACGAATGAATTATAAACAGAAACTCTATCACCCGGATTTAATTGGATCGTATTATTAAAATCATTCGTCCAAGTAGAGTTCAAGCCATCATTTGATTTGGTTTTGGCTGATTGACGATCACAAGTAACTAAAATCGTTTCCGTATAAGGTTCGGTCATTATATACATTGTAGAATATTATATTTTCAAGTGTTTATCCAAAGGATTTTTAATAGTGCGTTTTTTTACTAAAATAATAATCTATGTTAAGGTATAATGAAACATAAAGCAGATTTGAAGAGAGATTTGAAAATCGGTGAAATCGGTGAAAAGAAGGTACATCCATTCTTGAAATCCAAATTCAAACAAGCCATTGTAAATAACAACGATCAAAATAAGTTTGCTAATTTTGATTTTAGAAATGAAAATAGAGATTTATGGATAGAACATAAAGAAAGATATAGATATAGATCTACAAGCTTTAACACTTACTTTTTTGATGAAGTGAAATTGAATCGTTTTAAACAACTTAAAGAAGAGAACCCGAATGTTCGGGGATTTATAGTTTGGACTTTTCAAGATTGTAGAAAGATATGGGAAGTTGATTTAGATGATACACACGATGATGGAGAAACTATCAAGTGGTACGCAGAACATCAACGTAGAGATTTCGGTAAAGGCTACAAACAACATCGTGAAGTCATCAATGTGTTTGCCGATGAAACTATGTTATTTGATGACTTTGAATTCAACTAAATGTAATAAGAAATGAACCGGATTCTATCTTTATTTGTTGGTCTTTCATTTTGTATTTCCTTTTCTTATCTAATTCTAGTTTTTTCTTATGTGAAATATAAGGAGTAATCTTTGTTTTGTTTCCGTGTCGTTTGTTCCAACAATCAACAGCCTTACGAACAGACAGTATATCCCCATATTTCGCTATATAGTACAAGTCATCAATGATTTCTTGTTCTGTTTCATAATCACTATATCTCAAATTATAATCATTTGATCCATAGTGCAGTATCTTCTTGGATAGAAATATAATCTTGTCCTTCTCTTTACTAGTTAATCGTTTGTTTGGATTTTCAGCTGTTAAATACAATCTTAAATCCGTCAATACTTCAAACTTATAATGATTGGTTGGAAATGAATAACTATTAGATTCCTTAAAGAAACTATAAATTTTAGTTTGGATGTCGTGTTTGGTGTCATCCTTTGAATAGACTATCGGGAGTTTAAGATCGCTACAAATATCAATCAAGTCATTTTTCGTAAATGATTTGTGGATAATAAAAGACATATATATAAGTATAAGAAAAAAATTTAGAGTGATTTGATGTATCGCTTGTGTTTAGCGATATTGTCGTGGAGTTGTGCTATGTATTCGGCTTCATTCTCTTTTCTCCAATTAGTGAGTCTCTTTTCTTCTAATCCGGGTTCAGCCTTATCTACAACTTCTTTGAGTGTTTGTATAACTTCATCATTGGTATAAGCCCGTTTGATGATTCCGTTTGTACTTGGATGTCTGATTTCTACAAGGGGAAGTTTGGATTCTATTTTATCAAACACTTTGTCAATCTTATTGGATAGTTTCTGTTCTGAATATTCATCCAACTCATCAAACAAATCTTCATTTTGCTCTACAATCAATTCTTCATATTCTTCTAGATATGAACCAACAAGGTTCTTTACTTTCTTGGTGATGTCCCTTTGCGATGATAGTAGTTTATCAAATGTATTTGTTTTACGGATGGATGTAGCCCATTCATTAATCTTGGGTACAAAATCATCTACAAGTTTCTTATAGTTGATTTCAATATCTTCAGCTGTTTCTGATTTGGGAACAACCCCCTTTTCAATTCTTTCTTCCATCGATAGTTCCATTATTGTTTGTTCTTGGATTGATTGTTGTTCTTGTTCCTTTCGTCCCGAAGCAAACATCATCAAGTTATACATAGTTAAATCAGAGCCTTTGAGTTCTTTGGGATCTTTCTTCATTCGTTTATTCCACCGACACTTTTGGACGGATAGTTGTTTCTTATCGTTTCCATAGTATTGTTCTAGAAATTGGTTCATCGTAATTTCAAGTTGAGCGTTCATTGTTCTATACTTTAACATAGATAATAAATCTTTAAGCCAATTTCAGAACTGAAATCTTGGATCAAAACTCAAATTTAAAATCTTGGATACATTAAATGACCCAATATATAGAAGGAGATATACACCAAGTAATCAAAACACTAGAAGACAATTCTATTGATTTCATCTATACTGACCCGCCATTCGGAACAACACAAGCGAAATGGGACAAAGGATTGAATTGGGCTGATTTGTTTCCCGAAATGTGGCGAGTCTTAAAACCCAACGGGATAATCTGTTTATATGCTTCTATACCTTTCACATACGAATTGTTAAGCTATGAAAAACCAAAATATCACTATACTTGGATAAAGAACAACAAAACTGGTTTCTTCCAAGCCAAATATCAACCTTTGAGACAAACAGAAGAAATATTGATTTATTACAAACAAAGGGGTACTTATAATCCACAAATGGTCGGAGATACATTCCATCAAAAACGAAATGTTAAAGTGGGTGGAAGGAATGGCTATTATGGAGACAAACTAAAAGATAAAGAAAATGAATATGATGTTTCACAAGGACATCGGGGACGATTTCCAACAACATATCAATCTTGGAATATCAGAAAGGATAAAACGGGAATTACAAGAACAGACGATCAAATAGACTATTTCATAAAAACTTATACAAATGAAAATGACACAATACTTGATATGACTTGTCATACTAAATATGTGGGTGATAGATGCAAAATCTTGAATAGAAAGTATATTGGAGTTGATCTTAAATTAGAATGGATGGATTAATTGAGTGAATAGAAGCCAGTTTGATCCACCGAATAAGTGAATGTTTCTTTAACACTATCATCTATCTCTTCACTTGAACTTTCAGAAGTGAAATCTTCTTCTGAAACTTCACCATCATATAAATGACTTACATATTCATAGAGTTCTTTGACAAAGTTATATGTATCTCTATCAATAGTGCTTGGAAGATGTTCTTCAACAAATTGGATTACTGCGTCGTAGTTGTGGCTCATTCTTATATTTTAGATTAGATTTTATTTTTCTTACTTTCGGACGAATATGGTTACAACTCGAAATCTGTGATTGGTTGATTTCACCATTCCAATCCTTCCAATTATATCCCATTCTGTTTTTCTATATTGGGGTAGTACTTGATCTAACCATACTAATATTCCACCTTGTTTCATTACTTTAAAACATTCTTGAAATACTTTATTTCGTTTCACCATACAACAGCCATAATGGTCGCAGTCTTCAACTGAATATGGTGGGTCAGCATATATTCTTTCATAGTAATTATTGGGTATTATCTCACTCATAGTTTCTACATCTATTCCCACATTAAAATCTACTTTATCATAGTCATCTGTCTCGGGTAATGAGCCACTAAATATATGAAGTGATTTCTTGGGTATTATGGGAAACATACTATAGATTCTATTTAGATATCCGTACGGATATGCTCCATATAAATCTGTTTTCGTAGTATAGTTATTACCCATAACCCATATTCCTTCTATACAATTACTATTGATTAGTAATTTAGAATATTTCGGGAATGTCTCGTGATAAGTATCAACTATCTTTTGTAAGTCCATATACTTTACACTATATTTTATTTTGGTGGATTCAGCCTTGTAATTTGGATATTCTGCTTGTACTTATAATTAGCCCACTTCTTATCCGGTTTCCGTCCAATATGAATATTAGATACAATGTGATATGATATACCCAGTTCTTCGGCTATATCCTTCAACGATTGATAATTGTTCTGATGAATCACTTGATCTCCCATCGTAATCTTACAATTATAAATACAAGTCTTGGATTTCATTCTATACTTTACACAACATAATATTTTAAGTAATTAAACGATACTTCAGAACTGAAATATTTTATAGATAATTTTGAAAAAGTGTTTGTAGAATTGAATTTTGTTTTATAGATTAGTTTTGTGAGTTTTACAAATAAATACTTCAGAACTGAAATCTCGTTAAAATACTTAAAATAAATTATTGGTATAGATTATAATGAGACAAACTAAAATGTCAGATAAAGAATATTGGATGAATATGGACGACAATGATATTTATCCAAGTTATTGTAAGCATAATAATCCAATATACTATCAAGCCTTTTGTCCGGGCTGTAGAATTGAGCGTGAAAATCAAATGAATCAGAAATACCAAGAATACTTGAATAGTAAAGGTTCATTTGATCCTTTTACACTATTATTTGAAAAAGATGATGAACCCGAAGAATCACCCAAAGAGTTTGCGAATCTCAAGCGGTCTAATTCAAAAGAAGAGTTGAAAAAAGAATATTTCAAATTAGCACGAAAACATCATCCAGACAAAAACGGAAATGAAGAAATCTTCAAGAAATTACAAAATTTATATGAAAAACTTAAACAACGATTCAATATTTAGTAATAGCCTTCTTTCTATTTCCCGATGTCAATTTCTTGACCTTGGGCTTTTTACTCTTTTGAGTAGTTTTCTTTTTATCTTTCATTTCAAACACATCTTTCTGTTTGTAATTATTGCTCGTTTTAGCGGGAATCTTAACGGGTTCATCAAATCTATCCATTGTATAGTATCCCAAATATATTATTTTTTTTTGTATTAATATTTTTAATATTTCTAACAATATAAATGTCGTTAGTTATTCTCTCCAATGATGCGAAAGAGCAGACGGATCTTGTTTCATCCATTCAGAGTATTTACAAGCCTTGGTCGTTTCGTAATTCTTTGTCTTCAACTATGGAAATCCCAGCCAACGCACAGTTAGCTCTAACGAGTGCGAAGATTTCACTTGACGGACAGATTAGTTTAGCTGCTGGTGAGAAGATATTGTATGTCTATATTGGTAGAGTTCTTACGGGAGATC
>Ga0181406_1000816_pt1 | contig 11661 bp, 9 predicted proteins | sample 29SPOviralmetaG_FD_130135 | JGI IMG/M metagenome (GOLD analysis project Ga0181406, IMG submission 130135) | Marine viral communities from the oligotrophic San Pedro Time Series (SPOT) site, San Pedro Channel, CA, USA - 29 SPOT_SRF_2011-12-20 | ecosystem: Environmental > Aquatic > Marine > Strait... | reverse complement strand
GTAGATCTGCCAGATCCTCTCTGACACACCTCTATCAACTGGCATACCCGCTGGTGTTTTTCTGTCGAGTTTCGAGATCAGAATAACAACTTGATCTACACCATTCTTAAGTAGAGCTTCAACAACATTCATGTGTCCCCTATGTGGAGGCTTGAATGCCCCGGGGAAGACTGCTATCTTTCGTTTAATCTCGTTTGCTATTTCTATTTCCACTTCCTCTTCGTCGAGTTTCTGCAACGGAGGAACATTGCCTCGACCGTATTTAAAAAGACCAAGCAGTTGATTCATCGGCGCGAAGTTTCCAGTGAACTTATAGGTCACGTCGTCATAGTCAAACACAAAACCTTCCGCAGCAGTTGAAACGCCCTCCACATCTTTCAGCTTGCCCATCTGTTTGGCAAGGATTTCCATCGCCTCCTCGGAATCGCTCGCCTCGATGGCCTGGATGGCCCTCAGAGTCTCTCCACGAAGCCGAACGACCTCTGCCTCGTTATCAAGAATGAACGCGCTCTGAAGGCCTTTGAGCATCTCCACGGAGAAGTCGTGAACAATCTCTTCTATTGGTGATATAGCACGCTGCTTAAGCTTGCCCGCATCTGCAACAAGTTCTCTGATTGCTGCCGTCGTTGTTTCGTCACCCTTATCAACCAATTTAAGAACATTGCGAATATTGGCGCCCTTTTCTTTAAAGATACGCTTCATAAGTTCTTTCTTAACTAAGTCGGGCAACAATATCTTGCTGTCTATCATTTCCTCAACCCGAGCAACAACATATTCGCCAACAGTTTGATTATCTGAGATGCCTTCGTCACTAATAGCTTTTTCAAGGCGCGCATTTGCCAAATTTGCGGCTGTGTCGTCGCTTAGAGCCTGAAGATTTTTAATGGCGTTCATTTCAACCCGAAACTTACCTTCTTCACGGTCCCCTTGCACTCTGTCAAGGGCTTTGGCTAGTTTTCTAGCGTTACGGGACACATCCCGGCCAGTTGTTTTACCTGTATCCCTGTCAAACTCATTGTGACCAACGCGGTGAATAGTTACAGTAGGTACATCGTAGTTAATAACGTTAGCCGCACGAGGGTCTTGAACCTCGGCGTTGTAGTATATGTTTGTATTTGGACCAAATATCTCTTCGCGTTCTTCAATTGACATCCTCCCTACTGCATCTTCAAAAGCAGCAAAGGCCTCTGTAAAGGCTGTCTCTAGGGCACCACGACCCCCAAACTTGGCAGCTAGGGCAGCTGCATCAAGACCACCGGCCTTAATATTGCCCTTGTTCCTAGCAGCACGAGCACTTCCAGTGCTTACGTCATAAGATAGTTGAAGGTTTTGACCATCTGTCTTCTCGGTGCCTTTTAGTTCACCGTTTGATGCAGCCAAAAACACATCTTTCATCTGCTTAAATGTAAGATTTGGATTATCGTAGAGGTGGTTCATGTGTCCAGCGACACCACCCTCGGTTATGAAGAGACCCATGTTGTTAAATCCTACTTTTTAAAAGCCTTGCCAAAAGCTTCGCGAACAATGCGACGAATCTGCGCCTCATCGAGCTTTTTATCGTCCTTGTCCTCTTCCTTGTTGTCGTCGTCTTTAGAATCACCCTTGGCGCCCTTCGCGGCCTGCTTCATGGGCTCCTTCTTGTCTCCGTCCTTGTCAAGGTCAAGAAAATCTGGTTTTGCAGCCTCTTCTAGGCCCTCTTCGTCCTCACGACGGCCACAATGCCCCTCGTCAAGCTCTTCTTCTTCCTCTTCCATCTTTCCGTAGCCATAAGCTTCGTTAAGACGGTTAAAAAGTTCCTTATCTTTCCAGTCTTTGAGTTTCATTTTGGTATCTCCTGTCTTATAATAAATAGACTCTTTTAGTTGTTTTCGGTGTTTTTCTTCCCAATCACGGAAGGTCATGTTACCTTTTTCGTAGGCCTCTCTCTCCATTTCTTGCATATGCTTGTCATATTGAAAGTAATCTTCGCCCATTTGGGGCTTTTTATCAAAATCTCCACGACTATTCTGTGCATGATGCACTAACTCATGCGATAAAGACCGTAAAATGTCTTTTGGGTGCCTGTTATCAGTGTAAATGGAAATAGAATCATTGTTTGGGTCGTAAAAAGCTGTTTTTCCAAGTGTTTTTTGAGCATTCTTGTGATCCGAAACAAAGTTAATTGATACGGGACGATCATAACCCATTTTTTGTTGAGCAAACGGCAAAAAGCTTTTTAAAAATGGCTTCATTTGCTGCAAATTAAGGTTAGAATTATTTTTAATGGTGTACATGATTACAAAAGGCCTTTATTGCACAAATAATTAGTTTTCCAGTTGATTAACAACAGTTTTGTGTAGTTTTTTTAGTGTGAGAGCCAAGACATCGTGTTTTTTCTGCTCTGCAAAATCAAAAACTCTTGCGTATAGCACTTGTCGCCCACCTTGGTCTTTGAGAAACATTTCTTCAATGACTCCAGAGAATCTTTTTTGTATTTTTGCCCAAGAAACAAGGTCTCCGATGTTAAATTGAAGCTCGCTACCAAATAAAGACGAGTTAACTTTCACTTTTTGTCTCTTAACAGATCATCAATCGTTGATTCAACAAAACTAGCTCCTTGGTAGATGTCTCCAAGGATCTTTTCTTTCATATTTACAAGAGTTTTTCTATCCAAGCCATCATCCGTGCGCACAATCTTCTCAATTTGTTTTAAATTTCCAAGAATTGCATCAACCTGTGAGTGGATAGGACTCATTTTGTGTTCTAGGTCTGGATGATCCGTCCTGAAGGCACCATATGCACCCGGAACAATGTAGTCAAGCTCAGATAAAATCATTTCTCTAAGCATTTTTTCATTAATTTTCATTTACAGAGGCTCCAAACTATATTTTTAACACAGTAAATAGTTTTGCAGACTTAAACTGCGCGAAATAATGTTAACGTTGCTTGGTTTAATCAATCTTCACTCTCATGAGCAACTATCAATCACAATCTCCAGAGTAATCATATATCACATGAAGCAAATCTTCACCATTTATCACAGAAGTGTCGGTAAAATAAATAGCGTTTACAGCAGAGTCGTAATACCAGCCTTTACTGACTTCATAACCGCCTGAAAAAACACTAATGGTAGATGCAATGGCTGGGTTAGATAGTGGATAAATTGATGGAATAAGGTAAACTGGGTTTGCTAAGGTGGTCAAGCTGGCTCCCCATGCTCCACAAATATCTAGCGTGGACCCACTGGTGTACCAACTTTGTTCTATGTACCTATCGCCAACTTCCACAGAGCAACCCGGGTATATACCCACGCCGACTACAGAATGAAAAAAGAATAACTCTTCTTTTTTGACAGACATAAAGAAATCGTAATACTCCAACTCGGTAAGAGGGCTATAATCATTTTCATCAGAAATAACTACGATTGACAATGTAGCATCCTCACGGACAAAACCTTTCCCTAATGCCCCAGCCGGCTCTAAAGATCTCATGGCCATCTCTTGACCCATTTCCAAGGGATTGCCACCTATGCCAACCATAACTCCCTCTGTCAATACTTTCCCAGCGTTGTAGTCATCTCCTGTTATAGTTGCAACAACCGGCTCAGCGCTATCCGTTGTGATTATGGAGATTTGAAAATCTGTACCAGTTCCTATTAATGTGTCAACAAAATCTTGTGCGTTGACAGAAAGATCTACTTGTTCCGCGGCCATGGAGCAAGAATTATCAACAACAAACAAAATATCTGCTTTATTTACCTTCTCAAAAGAAAAAGCATCGACATGAGAACCAGCTATTACCCCTTGGCCGTAATGATTGACTCTTTGTTCTGATTTACCTTTGGCGTTAGAGTAAATGTATAGTTTTCCATTGTCTTCAAACAAATCATCCTCGTCATACTCAACCAAAATAGTAGCATCTTCGCCCGGGTTCAAAACCAGCGGTAATGTAAAATCATAACTTATAGACAAGTCAGGACTATTGATATAAAGCATCTCGTCTATAACAAGAGGTGCTGTGCCTATGCTGGATATTGTGACCTCATAACTGTCGGAACACCCAATCGTAAGGTCCCCAAAGTCATGGTCATACGGACTAACTTGTATAAGAGGTACAGGCTCCTCACCAGTGTCCGCTGTTTCCTCAATCAGTGGTGGCAGAGTTATTCCAGAGTCTGTAACCACCACTGCCGTATCAACCACAATATCCGGAGCATTTTTGTGTTTGTCAATACTGTATTCACTAGAACAAGAAAAAAGAAGAAGCCCCCAAAGCCATTTCATCCATAATCACCCCCTATAGTATATAGTGGAGGTGGGCCCAATGGGCGTTTATTTAGTTTTTCTTTTGACCAGTGGAGACATTCTGAGGAGTTCCATCTGTGCTTGTAGGCTTTCCACGAAGCGACATCGGTCCGGGGATCCCTAGAGTAAATGGAACTTGCTTCGAACCGACTCTATTGTACTGAACAGATCGACCATCGGCACTAAAACTATTGATCGTAAAATCATCTGCGATTAAGGCTTCGGCCGCATGTCGATCGTCAAAAAGATCCGTCCCCGGACGATCGTAAAAGAAAGGGTTAAGATGTTCTAAATCATCTACTCTGAACATTGTTATGCCCGTGCCATCGGCAAATTTTCCTCGCGGACCTTGAACTAAAAAAGTAAAAGAATCCCCCGCATCAGCATCAAGGATAAGGCATACGGTTCTTTCCACCGGGCTGTATGTGGTATATACCATTCCCGGCGTAACAAACACAGAGGCGCCGTTCTTTCTTATTAAAAAGTTTCGACTGGTCGAAGTTGACGCATTGTTAATAACCACGTTCCACAAGACAAAATATCTTCCAGCATTCGCTACAACAAAAGTTCCGTCGCTACTTGTGTAAGTTATATTGGTTGCGGCTGAATGTACTGTGGTTGAGTAAGAGGTCCACAAATCTTCATCAAAACAATTCTTGAAGCCAACCGTCTGCGCATCGCTGTCTGCTGCAACTGCAAAACTTATAAAAGCACTAGGAGTTCCAGCCCCATCATTATTAGATACATCAAAAGCGGTAAAAGATGTTCCTTTCAGGGGCGTAATTGTGGCACCGCTACCGGCCTGATATCTTCCGCTGACTGTTTGCCCACCTGTTAGACTTTTCATAAGACCATAAGATTCTTCATTAGGGTCGTTGTCTTGGTGTATGAGAACCGCAGTTCCATCAACAACACTTCCATTAGCATATACGCCTATAGAAGTCTCTTGGTTAGTGGTGTCACTTGTGCCCATCAAAGTTGCCAGTAGGAGGAAGGGTCTTGAGTTGGCCGGCGTCAAAAGGCCGGTGGCGGTTGCATAAGTTACATTATTTAAATTGGTTGTTACGCCATCATCGGCCAAGTCTTGATCGCCAATTACTTCTAAGGTGTTAGCCGATCCCGCTGTGCCATCACCTGTTTGTACTATATTGGCGTAATCCCCGTTGGCCTTAAGCATTGTAAAACTGGAGCCGTTTTCGGCCACTATGGCTGTGGTGGAGACTCCTGAAATTTTAAGCTCTAAGTAATCCCCAACAGTAAGGTCGAAGATTTGCTGACAAGTTATGGAAACGGGGTCAGTGTTGGAAAACGCGGTCAGATTTGAAGAGACAAAAACTTCTGAACCGTTTTTACTAATGCTTGATCCCACAGCAGTTCCACCTGCCACGGTGATGGTAGGGATGTATACCAACAAGTAAGTACCAGTTGCTTTGACGGTTATTCTACCCGTCGCACTATCAAAACTTATATCAGGACTCGATACTGTATCCGCTGAGAAAGAAGAATAGTTGCTGGCCAAGAAAATATTATCTTGGTCGTCTGACCCACCTGTACTCAGATTGTTTGAATCCGCAGTTGTAATTATGGAGAAATATGAACTGTAGGGTGCTAGATCAATTGTAGTCATTTTTATTCCTACTATAAATAGTTTTACTTAAGAAACCTGCGCCACTTATCAAACATACGTTCTTCACGACTTCTATTTCTTAATCGTAGGTGGTTCTCAGAGATCGTTTGTGGGTTTTCTGGACTCATCGCTCTGGCAAACTTGTTGAACTCGCCCTGAACAAGTTCTTGAACATCTTCAGGATCCCATTTCTTAAGAATCTCTGTGAACAGTTCTACCTGATCATCCTTGTCATCCCCACCAACGTGGAAGTTTAAACGAAGTTCTATCTTTTTTGTCTGATCATCGATTTCATCAACAAATCTATCGTAATCAACCTGATGTCCTCGATCAACTTCGATGTCTTCTCGGGCCTTTGTAAGTATGCGCTCACGAATCCGAATCCAGAAGTTTCTGTCAGCAACGATTCTCTGAGCGATGTCTCTGGTTGTATTACCAAACTCAATCTCAACAGGCACTGTGGCACTCACCAACTCATATTCGTTTGGCTCATAGTCGCCTTCTTCCGTTTCAATATCCCAGCCAGAAAACTGATACTCGCCGCTGTCCGTGTCACGACCCAACTCATCAATGGCACCACCATCCAAAACCCCCTCTCTCATAAGGATTTTACGAATGATCATTTCGTAGCCTTCGTAGAGTGATCTAACGATTTCAGCAGCACCCTCCATAGCAGACTCTAGATCATCCGGGTCTCCAAAACTGATCATCCCTTCGTTAATCTTTTCAAAGTTGATAGCAAGAGTGATTAAAATATCATTCTCTGGTTTGTTCTCTGGAAATACCGCCGATTGAGGATTCCCCGGGGCAGTGACAAAAAAACGAGTTTGATAAGTTCCTCCCGGAATAAAAATATCATAGTTGCCGCCATATTCACCGATCTCGCCGGGAATATAGCGCGCCACGGCGCGCCCTGCTGTATATTGCTCTTCTGATATATTTGCGCCTTCATAAATAAATCTTATCATCATCTCCGGGACAGCATAGCCGCCGTCTTCGTTTTCAACATCTACGCTAACTTCGTGTAAACGATCACCCAGATACCGCCTCACTGAATCCATTCCGCGATCGCCGGCTTGAAGCAGCTCGCCTGTGCCTCCAAAGTCCAAATTTCTTTCTAGCTCTCGTTCAGTTTCTATATTTTGGTCGATGTATCTACCACCGTAGAACTCAATATTTCGGCCGGGAAACTGTTTCCTAAACAAGTTCATAACCAAATCGCCAGCAGCGTTATCTTCATATGAGCCGCCATATTTAACCATTCTTTTAAAATTAACAAGCAGTTGGTCAGGCTGGTCTGGATTGGGATTGGGCTTAGCAGCTGCTTCTGCATTTGCTTTTTGAACTCCCACAAGCCAGTTCATAAGTGTTTTTCTAAAGCCGGGAATATCTTGGCCATATACCCTTTGCTCTGGAACGGCAAGTTCAACACCCTCGTCATCTCTTTTAGGGTTTACATTTTCAAAATATCTTACTTGCCTCATCCTAAGTCTGGCCACTGGCTCGATTTCTCCACCTGCATCGCGAGGTTCATCATAAAAAACATCTTGGTTTTCTTGAAAGGCACTGCTATTGTTAATAGCAGCAATGTCTCGTGTACCAAACTCCTCTTCTAAATCGTTAGTGTTCACCACATAAGCCAGCGCTCCATGACCATGGGCCTCCGCAACAGCACACTTGTAATAATCACCCGCGCCTCCTCGTGACTTAGGAGAGTGACAAGATTGAATATCTTCAAAGTCAGACATCCTAAGAACATCCATCGGGTGGCGAGTGATAAGAATAGAATAAGAATCGACTTCTAGGTTATCTACATTTTTCTTAATAAAGTCGGCGTTTGCTTGCCAATATTGAGCCATCACTGGTGCTAGAGGCTGTTTTGTTTTTAAGGCTTGCGATATTAGTTTTGAATTAGAGTTCAGGTACCCTTTTAGTTGGTCAATCGCTCGGTAATAATCTGTTTCTTGGTTTCCTAGACTAAAATTAACTTCACGTCCAGTTAACTGTCTCCACATCTCACCTTTATTGTACAATTCTTCCCAAGAGGCCTGCCATTCCGACCTCGTGCCCAATACGGGTTTCTCTGGGCCTTCTCGACGCTTGGGATGATCCGTTGCCATGCGAGGCTCTCTATGCGTAGCATTCAGCATGGCTTCTTGATATTTTCTAACTTTTTTTGCAAGACTATCAATCTTTGAGAAAAACTTTCCGATCTTCATCTGAATCTTTTTTGGTTTTACGGCGCGATCGTCCGGACCACCTCTACTTATGGCTCCAATCATGGCAACAAGTGCTTCCGGGCTTGTATCATTAAATTCTTTTGTCCCGAACATAATGCCCTTGTTCCAGTTAACTTCATAGTTGGCACTATTAAAAAAGTCAACAAACTGACCAAGTGGAGACTTCTTGTCTTTTGTGGAAAACGGGATAAGCAGCCGATTTTTTTCACCAAAAATGTGTTGAAAGGCTAGTTGCTCAGGACCTAGTTCATCCAAAGCCTTGCGGATATGCTCAACTTCATCCTCCGAGACCTCTCGAAGTAATCTTTCTTCTTTGAACGTGCCCTCTGTGAGAAACTTGCGCCAATTGTTGTGAAACTTGCTCATATTTATGTTTTCCTATACAATAAATAGTAAGAACCGGTTCATTAACCGGCTGTATCTTCTACCTCTCCTGAATCAAAGGCAGGTATATCTTTGGGGGTGGTCTCGGCAGGTGCCTCACGAGTGATTAGGGACTCTCCGGGTCGGCAACCTAAGAGGAGGATAAACAAAAACTTCACCGCTCTCTCCTGTTCCTTTCACGCAGCACCGCTTCAAGTTCTTCTCTAACTAGTCTCCTGAACAAGTCAGTAGCACCAACTTTGGCTCTGCCCGCCATGGTGTAGTTTGGATTGTCTTGAACAGCGTCTATAATTCGTTGATCGCGGCCGGTCGCCCTATCACCTCTATTGGCAGTTTTTATTAATTTTGTTAAAGCTTCCACAGGGCTTGAAGGGTTCTTGGCAACCGCCATTTTGACCATAAAGATTCGCTCCCCTGCTAGTTTAATTAAAACATCTGGAGGAGTGTTGATATTCATAGCAACATCAGCAAGAACCGGCCCGCTATTAGAATTTGATAATCTCTCTAGCACTTCTGGTGGCAAGTCTTTTCTTGAAGATATATATTCAATCACAGTTTGAGCCTCAGCCTGCAACCTGCCGAGGTGGCCACCAAAAGATTCTGGTTCTTGCATAACAGCAAGATATTTGTTAAGAAACTTTAAAGCTACTTCAAGTGGTAGTTTATCATTAGATAGGACGCTGTATATAACTCTTTGCCGGACATGTTGCCGGCGTTCGCGCGTGAACGCAGGAATTTTTGTTAAACGCGCCAAACTTTCACCAGAGATATATGGGCTCCTTGATAACAAGACAGCAAAATCAGCATCAATATCTTTATTCATTTCTTTGGACTTAGCAAAGATGCGTTCAATTGCATCTGCTCTTGCATACCTAGAAAGATATTGAATTTCAGCCATTCTTCCATTTAGGGCCATTTCGATAAAAGATTCAACAACTCCGGCCACAGGCTCTGAAGCAAAAAGTTTTTCTAAATAATCGATACGAAGCTCCGGCATCATTGTTTGAATTCTCTCGTAGAACTCTTGATGCAGTTCCAGATCTTTGGCTGCACGCGCGGCGCCGTTTAAAATCTCTTCTTTTTGTTTTCTTATTCTTTCTTCTTTTTCGCCCATTGCCGGATGGACGCCGCCTAGTTTATCTACTTGTGCTTGCATAGCATCCATGATCGGCGAATACTGGTTTTGAAAGAGGTTCATCAAGTCTACGTCCAGAAGTCCTTCGTTTCGCGCATTAACTGTTACACCGCCGTTGCGTCCTCCTAAAGCAGGTTTTCCATCTATAAAGCCAACAGTAAGTTTGGCCATAGCATCTTCCGTGGGATCTACACCTCTTTCTGTAATGTGAAAAAGGATAACCCCCTGTTCAGTGTAGTGCAGAAACATATTTTTAACTTTGGTCGCAGCCGTACACCACGTTGTTCCTTTGCCGATATGACAAGCCGACTGCGTTGTGAGCGGCAGTTCAACTTTCCAGTCGCCGAACTCGCCAACAAGAATTCTATCTTTTTCAAGTTTAGTATCTTTTTGACTTCTCGATGGGCCAATAGAACTAACGATGTCCTTGAGATCCTGAACAGTCTTGTAGCCATAGATATCAGTATTTTTCTTTTTGGCTTTTAGCGCAGCCTTTGCTTTGTCAAACGCCTTTATTGCATCGACCGCATCTTCAATAGAGGTATCGCCAAGCCGCTTGGCCATCCAGTTAAGTTGTTGGGGTTTTTTGATACCAGAATCGAAGGCAGGCTTGAGGTTTGGATATTTTGCAATAATATCGTCTGCTTTGCCTTCTTCTAGATATGTTTCCCATTTTTCAAGTAGGAGTTTCATTGTTCGTAGTGCGCTCCGCGAATATCAACCTTGCCAGCCATCTCGGTGCCTTCATAGCCCGGTGGATTCATGAAAGGTCGGAAGATAAAAGCAGAAGGCAGATGGTCAACAAGTTTTCTGTTTTCTTCCTCGCCGGTGATGGCGCCAGATTGTAAAAACTCTTTACGATGGCTCATGAGGCTTTTATAGGCAGCATTAACCAGTCTGTCAGTCTTACCAGCCACATCTCTTGCGGCTTTTTCAGAACCATGAACAGCAGTGATTTTTTCTAAGTGGCGCGCCAAGGCCTTTTTGTAGTTTGAGTTTCCGGTTCGTTCAAAGTTACTCTGCTGCCTGTGTAGCAGATTTAGCATCTCGCGAGGATTAAAAAACTGCATAAACTCTTTTTTAACTCTCCAGAAGTCACTATATTTTTTTTCATATGGAGACTCACCTGTCGCTTTTTCATACTTTCTAGCCATCTCACGAAAGTAATCAACATAAGCCTTGGCAGCAGAATCTTTCTTGTCGTATAAAACCCAATCAAGATATAAGTTATAAGTGTCTGGATAGTTTTGATAAATATCCGTATTGCGTCCGCCCCTAGTGTAAGTAAATAAGTCCTCTTTTTCGTTTATATACTGACGCCAGTTTTCCATTAATAGTTTCATTTATATACCTCGGCCAAACCTTCTTCAATAAGTAGTTTGTTGATGTTCTCTTCTCCGATCATAATCGTGCCCAAACACCGTCCATACTTACCAACGCCATGGGAGAGAAGAATGAACTTGCCTTCTGAGGCCTCTAGCAGGCCCGTGAGGCGGTCCTTGGTAATGAACCCTTGTGCTTTCTCGTCCAAGTCCCTTGTGCGTGTCTCAGGGGCATCTATGCCCTCCAGACGGATACGCTTGTGAACCCAAACGTCAAAGCCCAAGTCAACCATGGCGTCAACGGTATCACCGTCCACAATACGATCGAGTTGGGCTTTATATTCGTACATTTTTATCGACTTGGGCTCATCAATCAAGAGGCCCGTCGCGGTGGTGGTACCTGCGCCACGCCTCGTCGTTAGACGGCTGAACGTTCATTAAAGTAGTGATTACGCTAAGCGGAAAGGAGGCACTGCGCGTGGAACGACCGTAGTGGTCATCACTTGATTCTTCCCACTCTACTGTTACCATGCCGTCTTCAACATCAACTGTAAGTTCACCATCAGTAGCAGAAGACATTGAATATTGCCCGCGCGACCACCCCGAGGGGAGTGAACCGTTTTCAAGCTCTTCCTTGATAAGCTTCTTAAGTTGTGATTTTGTGATTTTC
>Ga0181406_1000811_pt1 | contig 11675 bp, 16 predicted proteins | sample 29SPOviralmetaG_FD_130135 | JGI IMG/M metagenome (GOLD analysis project Ga0181406, IMG submission 130135) | Marine viral communities from the oligotrophic San Pedro Time Series (SPOT) site, San Pedro Channel, CA, USA - 29 SPOT_SRF_2011-12-20 | ecosystem: Environmental > Aquatic > Marine > Strait... | reverse complement strand
GTCTCCGTTGAGGAGAATGTCCGCATAGCGTCCTTCATCGTATTGAAAGAGGCTATTTGCGAGCATCCTAAGCTCGATGCCGCTAAGATCGGCACCCACCATAACTTGACCAGGGGATGCTTTAAAAAGTTTTCTGTAGTCATGTTCACTAGGTACTTGAGCTAAGTTTGGTTTACGGTGTGCACATCTGTGCGTGTTAGTAGCAACAGAACAGTGGTGATGTAGTCGATCAGCAGTCGTACATAGCTTCAGCCATGCGTTCATGCCTTCCGAGATCATCCCCAATTTCTGCGTAATATCGAGACACTTGCGAAAGTTCGTCGCTACTTCTTTCAGACCGATTGGCTCTTTTTCCTTTGCTGGAGGAGTACTGGCTGCGATCTCCGTCAATGTCACTTCGTCGATGATGGCTTTCCCAGTAGGTGTCTTCTGGGTGGGATTCCAGCCATGAAATGTTTGCAGGATCCATGAGATATGGTCGCGTGATGTGGTGTTTGTTTCTTTTAAACGAGTGAAGGTTGCGTCTTTGATATAGCCAGCCGGTCCGTTATTTCTTTTAGGAGTAAATTCCGGTCCTGCAACGAAAGGATGCCTGTGGCGTAGTACTGCAATAGTTTGCTCAAGCTCTTTTCTGAGAGATGATGCAAGTTTCCATGCAGCGATTGTGTCAAAGTACCATCCATGTATTTCTTGTTGAGTAAGGATTTTTGCTACTTCGTGTTCAAGTAAGACCCATTCAGGTAGCTGTGGAAGTGGTCGCATAGTTTGGTGGTTACTTTTACATCTTGTATGCAGTAGTCCTGCATTTCTTGTGACCAGCTTTTCCAGTCAGAGTCTTTACCAAATGATCCCTTATATTCTTTTAGTCTGTATCCATATCTTTCAAGACTATGTCTACCCCACATGTGGGATGGCATTCGATCAAACCTACCTTTGTACTTACCTTTATGTGGTTCACCACGATCAATGTCTAATAAATTAGTGTGATACAAACGTGAAAGAAGTAATGTATCTACAACCAAGGCGGTGGGCTTGAACCACGGATAGATCTTCTGAAGTACAGGTATGTCGTAGCCGAGGACATTATGTCCGCAAATAACTTCTGCATCTTCAAGTACTTGTACACCGCGACTAATCGGTTCAACATTACCTTGGTCGTTATAACAAAGGGTTTGATCAGTTTCTGAGTCGTAGATGACAAGACAGTGAATACAGGTAACATCATTGAATAAACCGTCACTTTCTAGGTCGAATACCAGCATTGTGCCAATGATAGGTTTTATCTACAAACTGAGCACGTTTAATAGCATCAGTTGTAGGAGGATTAGGCTTCAAAAGGATTGCCTGAGTCGAAGTCTTTTTCGATGGGTGATTCATTAAATTTACAAGTATTGAGATCGTAATTCAGTAGACATGCTTCGCCAACTTCGCCTGAATAGCGGTTTTTAAGGACGCGCACAGTCGTTCCATCTCGTTCAGATCCACTCTGCTGATCTCGTTCGAGTGCAATAACTGCATCGCTAAGCTGACCGATACTTCTAGAGCCTCGAAGGCTTCTGAGTTGCACTCGGCCACCCTCTTCATGTGATTGTCCATTAGGCGGTGTTGTTGTATGACATACCAAGAAAAGTGATACACCTGTGCGCTCAACTAGAGAGCGAAGTTTGGTCATTGTTGTATCGATCATTCGACGCTCGTCCCCTTCAAGACCACTAAGTAGGATCGATAGGTGATCAAGGAAGATGACCTTTGTATCTAATCCAGCCGCCATATATTCAATGCGGTTGTAGATATGGTCAGGGTCATAGCTACCAAAGCCATCAAATAAATGAAGGTTCCAGTTAGCTATTGTCTTGTCGAAGATCTCTGTTAGCTCGCTTCGTTGTTGCTCTCCGAGGTGTAGAGATTTTCTAGCGGCGACGGACATGAGTCCCAATGCTGTTCTTCTATTTGATTCCTCAAGTGCCAGGTAACCGCACCGCTCTCCCTTGCTGAGAAGGTCAGCACATATTTCTCTGAGAATGGAACTTTTCCCAACGCCAGAGCCTGCAGTAAGCGTGACAAGCTCTCCATATCGGATCCCGTGTAATAGCTTGTTGAGACCCTCGAATGGGTAGTCATGATCTGAAGGTGGTGAAGGTGTGGTAATTAAGTTAAGGAGTGTCTTTGCATCGACAATCCCATCTGGTTGATACTTTGTATGGTCGTAATTACATACAGCTCTGATAGCTTCCGTATCACCAGCTTGTAATGCGTCTGAGGCATCCTTGTAATCCTCTAGAAAGCCGATGAAAGTCTTTCCAGGTGGTAGTACACCAGCAGCGTCTTTGGCAGCCTTCTTGCCTGCTGAGTCGTTATCAAAGAACAGGACAACTTTGTCGTAGTAATTGATCCATTCATAGTTATTTTGAATGGCTTTCTTGGCAGCAGCAGCACCATTTGGAATAGAAACTACAGCCCAATTTGGCTGTGCTTCCCAGACAGACATTGCATCCATCTCTCCTTCTACGATGATTAGCTTCTGATCCTTATTACTTGTTTTGTGACGGTAGTTCTGCATCCCAAATAGGGATTTGACCTCACCTTCACACTTAAAGTCTTTACCTTGTGTCCTTACCTTTGCTCCGACAACTTTTCCATTGCTGTCGAAATAATAGTGGCGTAAGACCTCTCCATCTTTGTAGGTTTTAAAGTGTTCGCATGTTTTTTGTGAGATTCCTCTCGATTGCAACCGTCCGGCTGAACCTCGTAGTTGTACATCTTGCACGTGTTTGGTGAGTGTGGATTGGGTGTTGTCGCCATACGTTCTTGTATGACATCTGAAACAAAAGGTGTGTCCATCTGAGTACAAACTATTTGCATCTGATAAACCACACTGTTGACATGGAATATGCTCTACGAACTCATTCTCTTGCTCATTCATTGATGAACCAATCAATTGGAATGTTTGTAAATGAAGCCCAAGGTATGCCTAACTTGTCGCAGTATTTGGCATACGTTGTCTTAGACTTCTTAGATATAGTGTTATAAGGTGCTTGAAATATCATCCGTAAATCTAATTCAGGATGTTGCTGCACAATATTCTTGATTTTTCGTCTGTCGCCACTGTCCCAATAGCCTTTGCACTCCAGCAGTATCCCGCTAGGCAATACAAAATCAGGAGTGTAATTGTGCATAATTGTATAAGGTACCTTAGTAGACTCATACTCATACTTCACTCCTAACTCGACCATTAGATCAGCAACCTTTTCTTCTAGTCCCGATCGAAATGCCATTATGTGTTAATGAGTTTACGTCCTCGTTAAATGCTCGACTTATGTAGTGGTCGTACATTTAATCAAAATCCCTATACTCTAAAAATCAAGATCGTCTTCTTCAGAAGGAGGTGCAACTACAGAAGGTTCATTTGCTTTATAACCTTTCGTTGTACCAAAGACACCAGCAATATCTTCAATAGAATCACCGATATCAACACCAGCCTTAGTTGACAACGAGATAACCTGAATGCCTTGCAGCTTTACTTTTGTTCCATACGTAACCTTATCTTGTAAGACATACGGACTTTGATAGAAAGCTAACTTAACCGATGAACCTGAATAGATTGGTGTATCGGTATCGACAATAGGTGATCCTTCAGTATCGACGACACCTGGCTTGTTATCTTCTTTCCAATTAAATTTCAAGATATACTTACCTTCTTCTACTTCTTCCCAAGGTTCAAGTTTAAGCAAACCTCGTTTAGGATTAGACAACTTAGATTCAGCCCACTTCAATAGTTCTGGCCTTTCTTTATCAAGCTGATCAATAATTGATTGATCAACCAGTGCTCTGAGGTTATAACCTCCAAATTTACCTGGCTGCATTACCGCTTGAAACCCTTCAAGAACGACAGGGTTAGGTGTAACAATTGTGTTTCTAGCCATTAACAAAAAAAATAGGTGGAATAAATCACTGACTCCGGCTTAAGAGTGCCAATGATTGGTGGTTCAGTCTCTGCTCCGATCTGTTGAGCAAAGGATGTTAGGTAATCTTGTTCAGCAAACAAGTGCATGTATGTTTCACGCACGATGTCTGACAAGACAGACATGTCAGTAGCACGACATAAAACTGAGTCATGTATAAGTGCTATTGGAGCAGAGAATCTAAGTGCTGATAGATGTAACAATGATGCATCAAGTGAATGAATTAGATTAGGACTAGTTGCATTCTTATGATGCTGTTTGTCTACCTCAGCACTTTCTCCTATCGCTACTTTGATCTTACAGTCACCAAGTAATTTAAGCTTAAGTGTCTGACACTCAGGCTTCATTAGCTTCTGTACGACAACAAACCCAGACGGTGTACACCATTTCAGATGATCACAACCTCGGTCAATAGCCTTTGCGACTTCTGATTCAATCCATGCCATTACTTTCATGGGACCAGGAACAATGACATTCATTGCATCCCTTACTGCTTTAACAGTTGCAGTTAGATCCTCTTTATCAACTTCAACACCTTTCTCAAGCAAGGCTTCACGTATGTAACCACGATTTGAGAAGGGTTTTGCATTGTATGGAACAGTCATAACTGTTTTTTTGGTAGTCTTCCTATCCATATGTGGCTTAATACACTCAGGTACATTTGGTTTAGCTTGTTCGGCAACAACCTTGTATGCATCTTGAGGTTCATCACTAGGTAATACATTGACAAGCTTTGCTGTACTTGCATCCCTAGCTAAACCAGACAGGATTTGTAAACCACTACATGTAGCGTCTACAGCAACTGGAAGATTCGTATAATTTCTATCACAACTAATACAAGTATGGAAGTATTCCTCACAACTAGCTAAGAAAAGCCATGGCTCATCTGCTTTCTCCCAATCACACAAGTTACCAATTGGATCGGTAGCTACACGTGTGATGAGATCTAAGTTGTTGACTACCCAATCTTGTCTTTCTTTCATCGTGTCTTTCGAGCCACCATATGTTGTTGCACATTGGAAGGCTAACCATCCTTGTGCATCAGGTGTCATGAATGACTGCTCATGAAACTTAAGTAATGACTTACCAAAGTCTGTATCTTGAGGTGTAAGAAAGGTAGGAATTGGATACGCTCTTCCGCGATAGTCCAGGCTCCAAGGATTGAAGAACTTCTCTTTATCTTTGAATACCTTGACAGCATTCATGGTCATTCGTGTACGACATGACCGCTTGAATTGTTGTGCGTTGTAGTTGTATGCCTCAGCAGCAGCACGACGATAAGACATCTCAGAGTCTCTGTTGTCGTCTATGTCGGCTGGTTTAGGTGGCATTGGCATCTCACATACAGGGATGAACTTACCGACCTCATAACGTCGTTCCATTAATGTCTCAGCGACATCAACGACGAACGTGTTGAGAGTGAATGCGACCTTCTGAATACGATTCAAAAAGGCAATTGGTGTTTCTCCCTGTATACGGGTCCTATCGCCCCGACGCACCATTGGATAGCCGCGCATGACCTCATTCAAGAGGTATCCACCTTGACGTTCATTGCTCCAATCATTTGGCTCGATCAGCATCGGCCATGCAATTGGGCTGAACAATTCAGCAGTAGCCATTACCTCATCCTTGATCTTCAAGAACTCAGGTGAAGGGATGATGTATTGAGGTGTCTTGTTTCCTTGCCTCCTCACGTCACGTAGAAACCAACCGCTCTCTTCGCAGATGCAATCAATCAACCACGTACCGAGGATGACTCTGTTGGCACGTCCCCAACATTTCCAATGGTTTACGTCATGGCGATTCATCAGTGTGGTGATGACCTTGACTTTCTGCTGTGTACCGATTGCTCTGTGGAAATAGTTTTCCTTCAGGGTGTGTAGCAATCCAGGTACATGCTTCTCGTAATGACGCATCATGCACTCGTTCTCAATTGCTTGACCTATTGCATCAGTGATGTTTGGTACAAGTGATGCTGACTTCTTATGGCTGAACACTTTGTCAAAAGTGATCTTGCAAGCAATGGCCGCGGCACCTTCAGGTTCAAGATCAGCTAAGTGTTGCTTGATCTCTTTGAATGCATAGCCGGTTTTACCTTCTTTTATCCTGCGGTTAGTGTTTTCAATACGTGTGACCACAAGAGGCAGAAGCTGCTCAATAGAAGTAACCCCGTAGACAGTTGCAGAGGCATAGCTTTTTTCTTGAAGTTTGTAGGTGTTGTCGTGTAGTCGTTTGAGTCCTTGTCGTATCTGCTCTCGCTCAAGATCAACTTGAGCTTGTATTTCTGCCTTTGTTGCCAAGTAATAACGCGATGAGTGTGGACTTTTTCAACGCACGAACGAATTCGCACGATATTTACCGTAGTGGAACTAAATCCTCATTAAAAAACCAGGGTGTTACCCCTGGCATTTGCACTCACGTACGGTTTTGTACTGTGCTCCCTCAAACGTGCGTGTCTACCATTTCCACCACATCCGCAGGGATCTCAGCGATTTAGCTGGAGTGGAAGACCGGTTCAGGTCCTTGAAAAGGGTAGCAAAGAGGGTCTGACGACACGCCTAGACAGCCATTGGCTGCATATCGTGCGGAGTCATGAAGCTCACTCTCTTGGAGAAGTCAGCCATGATCTCTTGTTTTTTCTTACCTACTGCTGCGATGTATCGCTTGGTTGTAACCATTGATGAGTGACCAGCTAATTCGCTGATGTACTCAGTTGGATAACCAGCTTCTGCCATTGCAGTACAGAACGTATGTCGTACTTGTTTGTACGCATAGCGTCGGTTCTCAGGCATACATGCGTCCCTGTTTTGTTCGTATGGATAACGAACACAGTGACGTGTTTGCCAATCTTCACCAAAGACTTTTGCTGATTGCGGGTTATCCCTGCAACGTTCATGCAGAACAGGTAGTAAGGGTTCCATGATTGGAATCCATACAGCCTTTCGACCTTTGGTTACAAAGTCAGTACGACCACCGACATAGATTCGATTCTTATCGAAGTCAATGTCTCGTACCTTCAGACGCAGAAGTTCGTTTTGGCGTGTGCCAGTCATGGCAGCACCTAACAATAAATCTGCTAGATCATCCCGATAATAAACATGGCGTGCATGTGTAATCATCGTATGCATCTCTTGCATGGTGAAGAAATCCACTTGGAATTCATCTTCACGCAAGCGCAATGATCTTGGTTGAAACTTTGGTGGATGTGCTACTTGCTCAGTTGCATGACAGAAACTTAAAACGGTATGTACCGCTGAAAGTATCTTGTTCCAAGTAGAAGCTCTGTGATTAAGTTCCTTCTTAGAACGTGCTCGTAGTGCAAGCATGATGGATTGGTCGATCTTATCCACAGGGAATGATCTTCCGTACATGTTGATGAAGTGTGAGCAATTAACGATGGCTGCCTTACGGCCTCCAACCTCATTGCCATCCTCATCGAACCGTTCCATCCAGTTCGGCTGGTTCTCCAACGTGTAGTTCATACACTGGGAGAACGTCTTTAACTTACCCATAAAGGATTTGTTTAAGTTGACAGTTAAGTGCCTCTCCCTGTGGTGTCAGTTTGAGGAACTTGAGACGTCCGTCACGTTCAGGATCTGAATACTTTTTGATTAGTCCTAAACCTTGACGACGTTTGCCGTCCTCATCACGAAGACGATGGATCTTGGCTAAGCAGTCCGTGTTACGGGATGCAGAAGCCTCGGTAAAGCCGAGACCACCTTCCTCGATAGGTTTGACAAGATCTGATTTCGGACAGTCGTTATGACTGGCTACGTACAAGAACGTAGCAATCAGTTGAGCAGGCATTTCTCTCTCCCACTCGCGTAATACATTCATTACGGCAAGTAGTTTGAGAGTCTGTCTGTCGGTGACAAAACCGTCGAAGCTAGAGGGGTCCACGTCTCCGTAAAAAGGGTGCTTCTAACTCTATCAGAAACTTACCCAAGTGCAACGATACACCTGTACTATTTCTCCAGATTGACCAAAATGAGCAATCATCGACGCTTAAATAAAAATCGAACATCTGTCCGAAGATGTGGTGAGTGTGTTTAACAAAACATACAAGTTATGAGCCAGTTGTATTACTCAGGTTCTTCGTCTTCTATCAATAAATGTTTGTAACGTTCATCGACTACCCAACTGCCTTGATACAGACCTGTGCGGCATTTCAGTGTATAGGCGCAACAACGGCACTTGAAACCAAAGCACTCTTTACCTGCTCGTTTATCAAGCGATAGGTTTTCATTGTGGATTAAGTCACGTGCAAAGGTACACACTGATGCAGAACCATGAATGTGTGACCTTGACATCTCTTCAAGAGCCTGAGAGAGAGTCAATCCCCACTTAGCTGCATAAAGTTTTAAAACCTGTGCATCAGCGTCCGAAAGCACAACAACAAGTCGTTTCAAGAAAGCATTGCTGGAGGTAGTAAAAAGAGACTAATGAGAGTCATTCCAGCATTAGTAATAATGGCTCAAATAAAACTCAATTAAGTTATGTTTCATCATCTAGCAATTGCTCGGCCATAAGCTGTAAGAGCTCGTCCTTGTGTTCATGCATCTCGATCTCGTCAATGAGCGTCGTCAAAAGAAAGTTAAATGTCGTCTGATTCATCGGTCTTGTGTGGGTGTGCGTAGTAGATCTCGTCATGAGTACAAACAATGAACTCATAATTTCTTTTTCCCATTAGGGATTCAATACGTGCTTCGGCTGCGTGCTGGCGCTTGTACACGTATTCTTTGACCTTGAGAGTCTTGAGGTGTGTTGTGCGAATAATGCAAAACACATCAGCAGGTATCTCCCAACAAGCTATCTTCCATTGCATGATTTCCATAAAGGAAACAGTGTCAAATAGCTCCGCAGGTGCGGCCTTGTATCTCTTCCAATTGTTTGGGAAGTACGGTGCTTTACCACTCATCGGCTAGTCTCACGTTGATTAGTTTGCAGTTTCTGTCCTCGGACAACTCCAACGCATGAAAGGCTGCGGACATGGAATCGGTGGCAAGAATATAAATATCCTCGGCACTAGACAACGTCACTAGGTACTCCTTGAGACGTGGTTTGGTTAGATCAATTGGGTCCTGATCTGTTGTCATCTGTGGCCTTGGTTCCTTTGTAATATGTATGCGTGAGTTTGTTTGCACGTTGATAAATAGTTGCAGTTGCAAACAGTCCGACCATGCCAATAATGGCTAGGATGATTGTTGATTCAGTTGGCATTAGGAAAGAACTCAAGATTTAAATCTGGAACGTTGAGAATCAGGCGAGTATCTGTATTTAATACTGCGTCCCTGTATTCTGGATTCTCTTGATATTCTTTCCAGTTGTCATAGTCACCACTATCAGACAACATTTGACGGATACGTTTGAAATGGTGATCGTATTCTGTGTCGGTCATGTCAAGTAGAGACAAAGCTTTTCCTATCCAATAGATGAACAATGTTGATTAGTTGCGTCCTTGTGATTAGACGCTTCTTGTAGTCACTCAATGCAACACATTGCAGCTCCTTGATCTGCTCTTGTGTCATGTACGACCTTGGAATGGTGAGTGTGAAAGAATCTGGGGATGTTGAGTCCCAAGAGGTAGGGTCAGGCATTGCACCTGACCTGTAAGCTTTACTTAGTACCTAAGTGGATGGAGTTAGACGTTACGATTGAAGAAATAGGTATTACCTTTGAACTCCATATCGTGGAAGTCGTAGCGCAGTGATTGATACCAGACCATCTCGAAATCAATTGCACAGCGATAGATATCGGGTAAGTCATCAGTTGGATATACATCATCGCACCAATCTTCTGCGAACTTGGCAGTGATGTGACTACCAACGCCTTCAGATTCTCCATTGAAAGCATCACAAAACTGCTCGGCAGTAGTGATACTCATTTCAGAATCTAGAAGGTTAATAAAACTTTCGTACTCATCCTCATCAATAATGAAGTGAGTTGACTCGTGGATCTCATCGATGAGTTCCTGAGTGTCTTCGTCCTTGCTGTCGTACCACTGCTCATAAGCAGCCATACGAGATTGAGCGTCAGATGCAGTAATGCAAGTCATTGAATGATACTTAAGTGGAGGTAATTTAGTAGACAAAGGAAGGAGATTGATGCATCAATGCGTCCATGGGATGGAGCTTTGTGCATGTACCCCACTTCCTTGTCTTTGAATCGTACGCTCTGAGATTGTGGTTAACCCACATTCCTAGGCTGATCAATGGATTAACCAATAGGTTAAGGATTGCACGCCTTGAAACGTTAGTGTACTGATAGATCGAACCCTTAGCAAATGCAACCTCAACGACTGCATTGATTGGGTCAATGTACATAACCTCTACACATTTAGAGGTACGATGTGAAACTTTGATGAACAATGGATTGATTAGTTGTTGAATGTTGCGTCCTTGATGAACGCAATAACTAGCCGAGGAGTTGAACCTCAGCACGTAAGCCTGTCTTACTTAGTCAGAAATCAGTAACAGTGGGACGTTCACCGAATATGTCCTCAAGTTGTCCCTCAAGTACTTTGTTTGAGCCCTTGAAATAAAACTTCCAGACATGTTCGGCTGTGTTGTGACAATCCATAAAGGATTCTCCCTGCTCAGACTCAGCCTCAAATGCATTTTGCCTGATGATTTCCAGAGCTTGGTAACGTGTGTAGCTTGTGTGCCACATTGTTTTAGCCATGAGTGTCTACCTAAGTGGATGCACTTAATTGTGCAAGGCACGGGCTGCGTCCTTGAAACGCAATGGCGGCCATGATCCGTCCATGCTGCCATGAGTAATTAAAGCGTATGGCTCCGCATTGTAGTACATGTGTTCCCCTCCTGCGGTGCTGAGTCACGGTAAACCGTGGCTACCTGGTGCCGTGGTAGCTCGCCTCTTAGTCAGCGGTGGGTATTCGGTTGTCGAGGTTCTTGGGTCATCCTTGCACCAGTGGAAGGGTTCCGCTTGGGTAGGTGTGACGGTTTGAGAATTGGTGAGCGGTCGTTTACCTGGTGAGGTTCTACAAGCTCGTTGGATAGCCGCTAGCCAAAGCATCGTTGCGGCGTTGATCCATTACTACAGGGTCGGCGGCCAAAAGTCAACAGGTTGAGCGACAATCAATTGCGGCACTGGCACATGGCCTAGTCATAGCAGTGGATCTCAGCCAAACCAAAGGGAGGCGCGACAGATCGCGTTAGATTAATATTTGTAAACAAACACGCGACGCGATCCAACTACCGCGCACATGCACGCGCAGTACAGTAAAACCCAGTGAATTCCGCACGCCTAGTGATCGTGCGCGTTAGAAAACACGCGAGACCAGACCCCCCCCATGGGGGTTGCGGCCTTCCTGCTACGTATATATACAGGCTTAAGACATTTTTGTCATTTTTTAAGGTAGTTAAGCTCGGTTTCATACGGTTTAACGCTGTAAAACACAGCCAAGTCATTAACGTACGGAGGAATCCATACATGAACCTGAGAACAAGACTGCCAATTAACCGGTTGAATGCAATTAAACAGCACAGCTGTGACAAAACCCTTGATATAACTAATATAAGTCAGCATCAAACGACCATTTTTGTTTGATCAGTAGGCGACTGCTCTTCGCTGTCGGAAGCAAAAGAGGTGTCTTTTACCGGCTCAAGCTGATCAGCGTTATATTTATCGTGACAATCGAGACACCATTGTTTAAGAGCTTTACCGGAATCAGTGAACTTAGCTACACCTAAG